>Ga0255768_10000891_pt1 | contig 31331 bp, 30 predicted proteins | sample 071ome_33_FD_179983 | JGI IMG/M metagenome (GOLD analysis project Ga0255768, IMG submission 179983) | Coastal salt marsh microbial communities from the Groves Creek Marsh, Skidaway Island, Georgia - 071412AT metaG (version 2) | ecosystem: Environmental > Aquatic > Marine > Intertidal zone >...
GTAAATTTGAACATTCTTAATTGTTGCAGATCCAATATTAATCAGGTCATTCGGTATCCAATAAAATGGCGATGTATCAGTAGTAAGATTTGTGGACACTAATAAAGATTGATTATTATCAGCAAACTTTACGTATGAGCCAGGAACGTTGTAATTATAGATACCCAAATCAAGAGCTAAGATGGAATCCCCAGTTTTGTCTTTTAATATAAGTTTTGATTTGTTTTCATCATCTAATCCTAATTTATACAATAAATTAGGCAGGTTTGTTTTAGGCTCAACTATCTTAGCTTCTTTTAATTGAATAAAAAATCTACTTAATTGCTCGGTATTAACAGGAAAATTATCTGAATTAGATAATAGCCATTGATCATTAATTAATTCGATGATTGTGGAGTCGTTTTGATTTGAAAATTCAATGTAGTTAAGATTTGCTAAAATCTCATCAAAATTTTCAATCAAAGGGCTGCTTTCACTAATGTTAATAGATTTATTGTTATCAAAAAACATACCAACAGCTATGACTACAGTACCAAGAGAGATGGCTAAAAGAATTTTAAGTTGTTTCAACAATTATGATCTTCCCTTCCTTCTTCTGATACCCAGATAACTTGGAACAATAAACATCAATATAATTAGTGCGATGGGGATAAGGAAAGTATTAATTATGTTTATATTATTGGCAAGATTATCAATGTCCTTGCTTAAGTTTCTTCTAACTTCTCTTAACTGTTTTCTTGTACTCTCAACTTCTAGTTGAAAAAATGCTAGCTCTTCTAACTGTTCATTAGATAAATTAATCTCTTCGCCTTCTCTTCCACTAGATAAATTTCTAATTTTATTGAGAGTTTGATCTAGTTGAGATTGGAGTTCTTGTTCTTGACCTAAATATTTTTGCTCGGCATCTGCTTGTAATTGTTGAACTACAACAAAGGGTCTAAATGGAGTCTCTTTGTTTCGAAGATCTATAAATTGTTGGTACCCTGTCATAGAGTCAAGAACATTTGTAATTAAAGAACCATTGTCAGATGTTTGTTCAATGACATTTGAATTAAGAAATTTTTGTATTCTTGCCCAAAATGCATTTCTAATAAAATCAGTATCACTAAAAACAACAACATTGAGATCTTGGGTAGACTCATTAACATGATTTTCATATTTCGATTCAAAATTATTATAATTACTTTGGGCCAAACCTGTTAATCGCACACCAAAGTCATAACTTATCCCACTAGGTTTAAAGTTATTGATTAGTTCGATTGGATCTAAAACATCTTTCATGGGTAAATCCATGGTAGCTTCGCTTGAAGATAAGATTGGAAAATAATTAACAGAACTTTCTTCATTGAGTGGTGCTAAACCGCCAGGGGATACTAGCCTGATTAAAGACAAACCATCACTGATATATTCATTTTGATTAATAAAATTTCCTCTAACCTCAGGCCAATTAAGCTTAAGCATTGTTTGAAGAGAAGTGTTATCAGATATATTTTGTTGGGTTTGAAGCCTTGTTGCTTGAGCTCCATCTAAAATAACTTGATCAATATAATTAATATTAAGTGTTTTAAAAACAGTTTTAAGATCAGAAGATTTTTCTAGATGATTATTACGTTCAAAATATGGGTCGACTAATATGACTGTACTACCACCATTGAGAATAAATTGCTCAATGGCATACTCAGTTTTTTCTTCAATACTGGATGGGTGATAAACAAAAAGGAGATCTATTCCCTCAAAACTATCAACATCTGTATCTAAAAATTCAAAATCATAAAAATAACTAAGCTCTTCTAAGATTGTGTATTCCCCTTGGCCTAGTTGGTTGTTAGGCATCATCGGTGGTGTGGTGTCGACCCAAGATAAGAAACCTATTAGGGGTTTCTTACTTCTGTTAAGTTTGAATATTATGTCTGTGAGTTGTTTTTCTAAAGTGCCGGCCTTTGAGGGATCAAAAAATTCTATAACTTCAATATCATCAGTGGTATTAGATGCTATCATACCAAAATAAACTTTAGATCCCTCTTGATCTATCGGGAAGCCTTGTACTCCATATCGCTCAACGTAGTCTTCCTCATCAGAATAGGGCTCTGGTTCGGTAATAATTAATTCAATCTTATTTCCTGCTAAATCGGCATATCTATTGAGGATACCTTGAATTTGATTGGCATAGTTTTGAATAACAGGAATATTCTTAGACAAACCTCTGCTGTAAATAAAATTTATTTTGATTGGCTCTTGAATATCACCGATAACTTTTTTTGTCCCCTCAGACAAAGTAAAAGTTTTAGTTTGTGTAAAATCAATACCAAGGGAGAAGTTAATTTTGTTAATAATGAAATTAAATGACAAGAAAAGCGCTACAGTAGCTATGATAGCAATTGAAAAATAATTTTTTTGGAGAATACCGTTCATTTTAATCCCTATTCATAAATTTCAAAATTGTTAAGTAATTCCACAGTGCAGTAAAAGATATAAAAAATAAAAGCCCTTTAATTGAAAAGAAGCCAGTTTGAATAGATGAAAAATGCGTTAGAAAGCTAAAGCTTGATATTAACTCGACTATATCAATTGGTAAAAATCTAGTAATAAAGTTTATCATCAGTGGAAAACCACTAATCGTGAATAAAAATGAGAATAAAATCGATAATATAAAGGCAACAATTTGATTATTGGTTAAAGAAGAAAAGAAAATCCCCAGAGATATATAGGCACCAGACATAATAATCACTCCTAAATACTGACCTACAATAATAAGGTTATCTGGATTGCCTAGATAGTTTACTGTTATCCAAATTGGAAAAGTAAGAATAATCGAGAAAATAACAAAAATCCAAGTGGAGAAAAATTTACTTAAAATGATTTTCCATAAAGGAATAGGTAAAGTAAGTAGCAATTCTATGGTACCTAATCTTTTTTCTTCCGACCAGCTTTTCATAGTTACTGCAGGAATAAAAAATATAAATACCCAAGGAATAAAGCTAAAAAAAATACTTAATTCAGCAACACCGGAGCTAAAGAAATTTCCAAAGTAAAAAGTGAGTGACATAGATGTCATTATAAAAATTGCCGTGAAAATATAAGCAACAGGTGTAATAAAATATAATTTCAATTCGCGAATAATGAGAGCTAGCATTAATTAACGATCTTTCTAAATTTTTCATCCAAAGACTTACCAACTTTTCTTCTTAATTGGTTTGGTGTGCCTTCAAAAACTTTTTTACCCTCATTAATAATAAGACATTTGTTACATACCTCGGGCACCTCATCTAAAATATGAGTAGATATGATGATGGCTTTCTTTTTGGATAAATTTTTAATTAATTTTCTCACTTCAAATTTTTGAAGTGGATCTAATCCATCTGTGGGTTCATCAAGAATTAAGAGTTTTGGATCATGGATTAAAGCTTGAGCAATTCCAACTCTTCTTTTAAAGCCTTTAGATAATGTCTCTATTCGCACATCTCTTACTTCTTGGAGTTGTAAGTCATTAATTACCTTTTCTATATTTTTTTTGGAATTTTGAATTTTTCTGACTTGGCAAACATAATCTAAATAAAGATATGGTGAAAAATCCAAATACAGTGGTACACCCTCTGGGAGATAGCCAATCATTGATTTGGCATGAATAGGATCAATTTCAATATCCTTATTATCGATATAAATGCTTCCCACATCTGACTTAAGGTAGCCCGTAATGACCCTCATTGAAGTCGTCTTGCCTGCTCCATTGGGTCCTAAAAAGCCCATAACATCACCTATTTTTACCTCAAAAGATAAATTATCTATGGCTTGGAAATCACCAAAGGATTTAGAGATATTTTCAACTTTTAACATTTTGTCTTATTTATTTAATTAAGGAATAGAATATTTCAAGTTTTTAAACTAATGCAATTGATAAAAAACCTCAGCATTACCAAGCAGATCTATAAATATCGTAGGCATCTTTTTCTGTAATTTCTTTAGGGTTGTTAATGAGCAATCTAGTTTGCTTCATAGCATCCTTGGCCATAGTTTCGCAAGCTGACTCGGGAATATTAACATCTCTTAACCTCTGTTCTAACCCCAAATCTGATGATAATTTAGATAAATTCTCTATGAATTTTGAGGCGATATCTTGACTACTAGTTGATGTATCGATATTTGGAAAAACAATATCAGCTATTTCACTATATAGCTTTGCTGCATCCGGTTCTTTAATATTAAATCTTAAAACATATGGCAAAACGATTGCATTAGATAACCCATGAGGCACATGAAAAGTGCCACCAATAGGATAAGCAAGAGCATGCACGCCAGCTACAGGGGAATTTCCAAATGATACACCAGCTAACATAGAACCTATTAGCATGTTTGATCTAGCGTCAATATTTTGTCCATCATTAACGGCAACGGATATAGAACTACCTATTAAATTTAATGCTTCTTTTGCTAAACTCTTTGATATTAAATTATTATTTTTACCTTTTGATGCATAAGACTCAATTGCATGGACCATAGCATCTATTCCAGTGGCTGCAGTTGTATGAGGAGGTAAACCAAGAGTTAAAAGAGGATCTAGTATGGCTAAGTCAGGGAGAATAATTGGAGAGGAAACTCCTTTTTTTTCCTGATCATCTTGAGTGATTATAGAGATGGGAGTGACCTCTGACCCAGTCCCAGAAGTAGTAGGGTAAAGAGCTAAAGGTAATCTTGGACCTTTGGCATTAGCTACTCCCCATGCTTCATGGATATTTTCATTTGATCCAATTAAAAGAGCTGTAAGTTTAGCAACATCCATTGATGAACCGCCTCCAAATCCAATTACACCAGTAGCTTTAAAATCAGATCCTACTTCAACACATTTCATTAATGTTTTTAATGAGGGATCAGCCTCAACGCTATCAAAGACCAATACCTCTGAGTGTGATTTTAATGCAGATAAAGTATCATCAATTAATCCTAATTTGACTAAACCCGGATCTGTTACAAAAAGTATATTTTTTCCAAGTTTTTTGGAGACTTCCTCAGCAGAATTTATAGATTCTTCCGCACCAAAACGAATACCAGGCGTAGTATTAAATTGAAATGATTTCACAAAAAGTAATATAAATTATGTTCAGTGTTTTCCTATAAGAAATAATGATAATTGAAAACTAACCACAGGTTTGATGAATTAGTGCTTTCTTATAAAACATTAATTTTTATACTTTAAAATGTGTCAAAAGTAATAACAATTGCACAGCAAAAAGGTGGGTCCGGTAAAACTACCATTGCTGCAAATCTAGCCACTGTTTTTTCAATTAAAAATAATCTTTCGACAACTATTCTTGATACTGATCCTCAGGGTAGTCTGGGAAAATGGTTTATTACTAGGCAAGAGAAATTAAAATCAAAAAATACAATTCAATTTAAAACTGCAAGCTTATGGGGCGCCCAATACGAAGCTAGGTCACTAAAAGAAAAATCAGATTTAGTAATTATTGACACTCCCCCAAAAATTGACGCAGATGGAAGACCCGCAATAGAAGTAGCTGATTTAGTATTGATCCCTATTTCTCCTTCACAAGTTGATTTTTGGGCAACAGAGTCAATTATTGAATTGGCAAAAAGAGAAAAAAAAGAAATTCTCATTTTAATTAATAGAGCTAATGCTAAGTCAAAGTTGATCAAAGAAGCAATAAAGTTTGTAAATGAAATGAACGTAAAAAAAGCTAAAACTATTTTGGGTAATAGACAAATATTTGTATCTTCAATGGGTCTTGGATTAACAGTTGTTGAAAAACAACGAACTGGTAAAGGATGCCTGGAGATGTTATCTCTTGCTAAAGAGATACAATCATTTCTAAAAATATAATTATCTAAATCAATGAATTCAAATTTAGATAAAGAGCAGTTGTATAATATTTGCTCCGGTCTTTTGAAAGGATTTATTGATTGGATAGATATTAATAGCCAAGATGAAAAAGCATTAATTCTTGATAGTGCTTATCAATTTAAAAATCAAATTTTAATACAAGACAATCCCTCACTTCAAAAAAAATACTTTGTGTCACCTCAAGATTTATCAAACCAGGAGGCACTTATGCTTTTAAATCAATGGAAAGAAACATTTTCAAATTTAATTAATTCTGATGTAGATAGAATATCTAAAGACTCTTTTAAAATATGGTTTTTAAGTCTTGCCTGTCATTCCATTTCTCAATTAGAGGAAGAGGGTAAAATTTTGTGGACAAAACTGCTTGAGGGAGTTGAATATTGTAAATATTTTAATGTCAGTGATGTACCTTATCCACTCAATACAATTACAAAAAACTAATTCAATGTTACAATTAAACATGAGGAATTGTTTTTTTTTAGTTTTTTTTATTCCTTTGTTTCTATCAAATTCTCATGCATTAGAACTTTTTGGCTATAAATTATATGATGATATTGAACAGTATATAAATGATGGAGAAGTAAATTTAAAAAAAAAACTTATTGAAGAAATTGAAATAGAGTCAGATAAAGTTTTAATCGCTAATCAATATTTGAATAATTATTATATTAGATCCACAAAAACGGGTTACATATTTGAAATCCATGGTTCTAATAATAATTTGAAAATTAATCCCGTAGAATGTTTAGATATTCAAGGTGAATTTATTGCTTCATTTCAAAATAAAATCCCTGGTTTATTTACAACTCAAGTAAAACAATTACCTAATAAACTGAAAAGTAAAACAACTTGGGAAATTTATATGAATAAAGATTCCGATAATTCTAAAATTATATTTTCTGTTACTTGTGATTTTAGTTTCAATAACCGAAGAATGGATATCATATTAAATGATGAAGATTATCGTAAAAGTGAGGATTATATTTTTGAAAATCTTGAAGAGGCAGAAAAAGAAAAAATTAAAAAGAAAGAAATTGATACTACTGGAATTTAGTAACTAATGAGAGCATATTTATAACAATATAAGCTTTAATTTCAGATTTAATTTGTTCATAGGACTCCGGTAAAGTACTTGAAACTTGAAAGGCAAAATCAACTATTTCGTGTGCCTCTTCTTTTCTCATATGAATTTCTTCACATAGATCAAAGGCTAACTTTTCTCTAATTAGACAATAAGCAGCATGTCTTCTTTTTTGTTTTTTATTCAAATTTAATTTTTTTTCGGTTTTTTGAGCTGCATTTTTGTTCCACCCAATTGCATTCCACCAGAGCCTTTACATAAACTCTTCTTTTCCTTATCGCACTTTTCAACTTCTTTCTTTTCTTCCTTCTTCCCCTCTTTCTTTACTTCTTTTTCCTCTTCCTTTTTTTGACTTGAGGAGTCAGATTTATTTTCTGATACTTCAGAATTTGTCACAACAACATTTTGTCCTGTGTTGACCGAACCAACTTGTATATTTGAAAGCATTTCAATGATTTGATCTTGCTTTGATTGCTTATCTTTTTGTTTAGTTTTCCAGGATTTAGGAAGTTTAAGATCAATACAGCTTTCTGATCCACAAAATAAAACATCACCAGTTTCGTTATCAAATAAAAATCCCCCACAATTCTCAACCCCTTTTTGAGTACAATTTGGGATATGCATTTCATATTCTGCCTGCAAGTTGAGAGGCAAGATAAATGATAATGCCAAAAATAGTGCTGCTAAAGTTTTCATATGACTATTTAACTTTATCATTTGTTGAAAATTTTTCTAAAACTTTTATTCATATTTAAAGCTCACTCCAGGTAATGTTGATTTCATAAAATCAAGTTTAGTAATTTGCTCTAACCATTGATTTAAATTGGGACAATTTATGGACCAATCTTTGGTATATCTAAAGGTAGTATAATCCAAAGCACAAGCCACAGATATTTGATCCATTGTCATTTCATCACTAGTAAGTTCTTCAAACTTATTTTCTATCCATTCTATAGATCTTAAAATTTTATTCTCATATCTCGAGATAGCCTTAGGTCTTTGTTCGTTTTCAGGAATTGCTGACATTTCGATAAAGCGATTGACTGCATTTTCCATAATTCCATTCGCAACACTTATCATTGTCATGCATTCCCAATATCTTTTTTTTGGATATAGTGTCTCTTTATTGGAGATGCTGTCAAAATAAAGACAAATATTATCGCTATCAGAAATTGTAGTTTTATCTACTAAGAGCGTAGGCACTTGTCTTAGAGGATTAAATTCATCTAAAAATCTTGATTTATAAATATTTATTTTTTCTTCTCTGTGTTCTATTTCTAATAATAGAGCAGTAATTTTACATTTTCTTCCAAATGGAGAGGTAGGACCATTATATAAAATAATGTCCTCACTCATTCTATGACTATTGCAACGGTACCAGGGCTAACACCTTCTTGATCGTTGCTGATATTTACTTCAGTTACCGTTCCACTAATTGGGGCATTATGGTTTACTTCCGATTTCATTACTTCCATAATAAATAAAACATCCCCTTCACTAACTTCATCTCCAACCTCTACAAGAACTTTCCATATATTTCCTGGAACCGATGTTAATACTTCTGTTGACATATTAAATTATACTCCCCTGTGTGCAAATTGCTGTTTGTTCTGATCGCATTTCCTGAGCTTCAGAAACACTTATTTCAATAAATTTAAATTTTTCATTTGGCTTTGCCTGGCCTAACTTCCAAAAAGATGCAGAAGGAACAGTGAAAGGTACAATAAAACCGCCCATACTAGGACCATCATTGACTAATATGATAGGTGTTTGGCCGGCAAGATTGATGCCTCCTATGGGATAACCCTGATCTATGATATTGGAAGGTTCATAACCATGTTCAGGAGATTTATTTGTAGCTTTTTCATTAAAAGTAAGAGTAGGACCATCAAGTCTAAATCCAGTACGATCACTTCTTGCTTGTAATTTCCATTCCGCATTTAAAAATATTTCATAGCCATTATCATCCAACCAATCGTCATTAGGTCCTCTGACTACTTCAATTTCCCATACCCCTGAATTATGTATATTGGGTATACAATCCTCTCTCACTTTTCTCCCAGGCCTAGTAGCCGATTGACCTATTGATATTTTCTGTCCTTTTTTTATCGCATGACCATCAATTCCTCCCACACCAGCTTTATGAAATGTGGATTTAGAACCGAGCCAAGAGTTAGACTCTATACCGCCAGCAAATGAAATGTAGGATCTTGCTCCATTTAAACTAAACCCTAGTTCTAAAGTTTGATCAGCTTTTATTAATATACTTTCCCACATAGGAACAGATTTTCCATTTACTTTGGGTTGCATATCAGCTCCACAAATGGCAACAACTTGATCTTTTTCAAACTTCAATGTAGGACCAGTATATTGACATTCTAAAGCGCCTTCACTCTCATCATTGTTGACTAATAAATTAGCTAGCCTAAATGACCAACTATCCATTGGACCCGATGGAGGGAACCCTTGATTAAGATATCCAACTCTACCCGGATAATCTTGAACAGATGTTTCTAATCCTTGGTTAATTACTTCAAGCATTTAAAATTTTTTTTTATAATCTAGACCCTTAAGCCATTTTTTATATTTATTAATAGAAAATTTTTGATCCTCAATTAAATCATACTTATAAGATTGATCTTCTATTTTCTTTTCAATCATCTCAAATTCCTCATAGCTACATGGATTAAATTTAATTCTATCTCCAGGTTTAAATAGACAGATACTATCTTTAAAGACATCAAACCTTTTTTCAGGATCCCAAATAGGCACTGGGGTTCTACCAAATATTTGATAACCTCCAGGCAATCTATCTGGATATATGGCGGTCGAAGATCCACCCATTCCAACCGTACCCTTAGGCGTCCATGTTCTAGGCGGGTTGTATTTGGGAGCTGTTAACTTACATCTTGGATCTAGAGGCATTGTAAAAGGAAGTCCAGGCCAAAAACCCAACGAAGCGACCCAGTATTCAGTTCCAGAGTGAACACGAACAAAATGATCAACATTATCAAGATTATTCAATTCAACTATAAACTCAGGATCAGATTGTTTTTGTTTAATCTTATTAGAATAATCCTCAATTGCCTCCTTAGTCCACTTATCAAGGTACACAGTTGGAAAATGGAATAGTCTGCTAGTCACAACTACATCATCATTTTCCTTCATATCTTGAAGAATTAGCTTCAATTCTTTTACTAAATCTTGATAAGAAATATCATCAGGATTGTAGTGTACGATCATAGATGCAAAACAAGGCAAAGTTTCATAGATACCTTTAATGTTTGCTACCTCGATGAGTTTAGATAAACCTTGAGCTTTGAAATTTAATTCTAAATTCATCACATTACCAAATTCAATTAATAAATATTTATCACCACCTGGTAAAAATTTGGGCTCAGAATAAATACCTTTAAATATTTCTGTTTTCTCTAATGAATTTTGATGAATATCTATTGAGGGATAAGAACCGTCTTCATTTACATGTCTTTTTACTGATAATTTTTTTCTATTTAAATTTGTTTTAATATTATGCGGATACATATTTTTAAAACTAGAATAATCATCAATATCTATTTGATTAAAAAAATCTTGAGATTCTTTTTTTGATTTTGTTTCAATTAAACTATCTTCTAAATTCTTAAATTTTAGAATCTCTTTTTTTGAATAATTAAAGCTCTTATGATTATCAGGCATTAGTTGATTTTTAGATTTATTTTTAAGAAAAACATCCTTTGGATTGGATGTATCAATCTTATCAAATAGATCTAAATCTGAACTCTTATATTCCTGGACCATCTATTAAAAATATTTAATTTTAATCTTATTTTCTTTTTCAGATTTTTTTTGAAAATCTACAACTTTAACAATTTTTGGGATAGCTGGTTTTTGAATAATATTTTTTTGAATATTTGTATCATTTTTATTTGATTTATAGTTTTCAACTGTTTCTTGAGAAGTATTAGATTTTTTTTGTGTATGACCAAACATACCTTCAAGAATAACATTAGGGTTGATATCCTCTTTTTCAAATGTTTCAAAAATACTTCCGTCTCTAAAAACTAAAACTCTATGGCATAAGCCTATAAATTCTTCCAATTCACTTGATAAAAAAATTACAGTTCCACCTTCATTCACAAAAATTCTTAAATGTTTGTATAAATCTCTTTTGGCACCAACATCTATTCCTCTTGCAGGATCATTGAGGATCAATATTTTTGGAGTGGTAGTGAAAGCACGTGCGATCATCACTTTCTGTTGATTTCCCCCACTAAGAGAAGTAATTAAATTATTTTTAGGTCCAGTTTTAATACTTAATCTGTCAACTTCCCAATCAAAGATTCCATTTAGTTCTATCCATTTAATAAACCCAATAAAACCACCTGATGTTTTTGCTTGTTTGCCTTTATAGAGAGGAATGACCATATTTTCATATATGCTCATGTTTGGAAATATACCCTCTTTTTTTCTATCACCTGATACATAGGCTATTCCACTTTTTTTTGCGTCTAATAAATTTTCAACTCTTTTATACTCTTTTTTAGTTAATTCTCTTTCTTCATCTGACTGTTTAACAATGACATCACCGCTAATAGGTTGTTCGATTCCAGCTAACGCTTTTACAAAGTTATCTTGACCTTGTCCATCTAATCCAGTTATTCCTAAAATTTCACCTTTTGGTAAATTAAAATTAATTGCATTTCCATTTTCCCATACTTTTAAATCATTTGATCTCAGAACAATTTCATCTGAAATAGAATTAGGAGGTGTGGATTTAATTTCGGAGGCTGTAGAAATTTTTTTATCACCGGTCATTAAAGCTAATAAATTTTTCTCAGTAATTTCATCACCAGCAAGAACACCTACATCTACTCCATCTCTCATAACTGTAGCTCGATCACTTATTCTTACGAGCTCGGCTATTCTATGCGTAACAATAAAGATGGCGGCACCTTGATCTCTTAAGGCTCTCATTTTTGCAAATAGCCTTTCAGTTGAGTCAAAATCTAAAGCAGCGGAAGACTCATCTAAAATTAATACTTTTGGATTTCTTAGAAAAGCTCGACCAATTGTAATCCATGCTTTCATACCCAAGGATAGTTGGCTTGCTATTGTATAAGGATCTACGAATTCACCAGCTAGCTCTAACATTATAGATGCAGCTTTTTCTACTTTGTCTCGGTGTGCTAATTTTTTTCCAAAAAATGAGTCATAACCTATAAATAAATTTTCATAAACTGTTGCCTCTTCGGCAATCATTACTTCTTGAAAGACCGTTGATATTCCAATTTTTTGAGCCTCAATTGGTGAATTCGGTGAATGGCCCATTATGGATACCTTTCCTTTATCTAGAGGAAGTACGCCTGAGATAACTTTTGCTAAAGTGCTTTTTCCACAACCATTACCCCCAACAATTGCGTGTATTTCACCAAAATTTGCTTTGAAATTTACTCCATTTAGAGCTTTTGTTACGCCAAAAGATTTGGTTGCATCTTGAACGTAAATATCTCCACCTGATTTGGTGGAAGTTGACAGCGCCCCGTCTAAATCAGGGGCGCTGTCTTTAGTTTTTTCTTCATTCATTAATTAATGATTAATTAAAGAAGTGCCTCGCCGTTATCGAAGAAGTGATTTAGATACTCATCACTTGCCCAGTTCTCAATTCCAACAGTTCTAAACTCACTTGAGTTTCTGTCACAATCTTCTGGAACAAAAGACTGAATAGTTTCTACATCTTCCTCATATGGAGGTACTAGGATAGATTGCATTTTTAATCCCTGACCCTTCATAGTTCTGAGCAAAACATTCATTGCAAATTCAGCATCATCTCCTGGAGGCCATGCATAAATTGCTCTATCTATGAAATCAGGATTGTTTCTCCAATAACAAAATGCTCCAATCTCACCACCTAGTGCCATTGGAACCATTGGACGACCCGATGACTCAAGTGCATTTAACGCTCCAGACTCACCTGATGATTGAACAGCAAATCCATGAACTTCTGTTGTATTAGCTGATAGCCATTTTTGAAGTTCTGCTTGAGCTATTTGCGGAGTCCACATGTGAGCAATTTCTGCTACAACATTTATATCCTCATATTCAGCAAAGCCTTTTAACATTCCAGCGTGCTGAGAGTCAGAAGCTGATGCACCTGGAATTCCTTCCATGATTACAACGTTACCTTCTCCACCAATAGACTCTGCTAACCATTGAGCAATATAATAACCAGTCAAAGCATAGTTAACTGATGTGCTGATGGCATACTCAGAAGTTAAGAAGCCTGTCATTGAAGCAGTAGGAACACCCTTTCCATAGGCATACTCAATAGTTGGGTTTAGTGCTACTGGGTTTGAACAACAAACAATAAGTCCATCAACGCCTTGATCAACTAATTGTCTCATTTGTTGAATTTGAACAGCATCTTTTAAGTTGGACTGAGTCACAACGATATCATTCAAGATACCTGCCTCTTTCATTTTTGGTAAGTAGTCTCCATAAAGTCTTTCCATCACACCTTTTCTCCAAAGGTTTCCAGCGTATGAGCTAGCATAACCAATGGTCCAAGGAAGAGGTCTGTCACTTTTCCAGTTTCTATAAACACTTTCGCCTAGAGGTTGGTTAGGGTCCATAAAATCAGGATTGTAAACAAAGTCTCTGATGTCTTGTGGGATTTCATCTAGTATGTCAGCTTGTACGCTTGCAGTAATACCGATGAAGCTAATAGCAAAAATAGCTACTAGTTTTTTTATCTTATCCATCTTACATCCTCCTTATAGTTTTGAATTGAATACAATAATATACAATAAAGAAAAGCATTGGTAAAAAATGTTCCATTATGTGGATAAGATTTTAACATTAAGCCCTTATTTTATGTAAATTTAAAATTAAAGGGAGTTGATCAAATGGTTGATATTAATTGCGATATGGGTGAGGGTTTTGGTATTTATTCATTCGCTGAAGATTCAGAAATAATGCCTTTTATTGACTCTGCAAATGTCGCTTGCGGTTTTCATGCTTCCGATCCAAATACCATGCGTAAAACAATAGAGTTGGCCAAAGCTAATAATGTTAAAGTGGGGGCTCATCCTGCTTATCCTGATTTAGTTGGTTTTGGAAGAAGGCCAATGAAAATGCAAAGAGAAGAAATCAAAAATTTAGTTATGTACCAAACTGGCGCATTAATGGCTTTTCTCGATGAGTTTAAATTACCTTTGAATCATATAAAGCCACATGGGTCACTATATGGCGTATCCGCTCGTGAAGAGGATGTTGCACAGGGTATAGCTGATGCAGCTGAAATATTTAATGTGGGTATTTATGGAATGGTAAATACTTACCACGAAAAAGTTTATAAAGAACGAGGAGTAAAATTCTATGGAGAATTTTATTCAGATCTCGAGTATGACGAGACTGGATACTTGGTAATAGCTAAAGGAAGAAATAAACATTACCCAACTGACCGAGCGGTAGAGAGATGTATGAGAGCTATCAAAGAAAAAAAAGTTACAACCCTTCAAGGCAACGATGTAGATGTCGGTTGTGAAACTATATGCGTTCATTCTGATACACCAAATGCAATTGAAATTTTAAAAGCTTTGAGAAAACAAATCTCTCCAAATAAAAGCACAAAAGAAAAAAAAAATAATTCAAATCACTCTAAGATGCCCTACATCGAAGACAATAAATGAAAAAAATTCTAATAGCGAATAGAGGCGAAATAGCTTATCGCATAATAAAAAGTTGTAAAATTTTAGGGTATAAATCTATTGCTGTATATTCAGATGCAGATAAAAATTCAAAACATGTAAGATCAGCGGATGAGTCTTACTATCTTGGACCTAGTAAAGCCCAAGAAAGTTATCTGTCTTATGATAAAATTCTTGATGTGGCCAAAAAATCAAAAGTCGATGCTGTTCATCCCGGTTTTGGATTTCTCTCAGAAAATGATCGTTTCGCCCAAGAGGTAATTAATTCAGGAATTACATGGATAGGCCCTAAGCCAGTCACAATTAGATCTATGGGCAATAAAGACGTTGCTCGAGATTTGGCTATAAAATCAAATATTCCTATATGTCCTGGTATATCTGACATTCAAAAATTTAACCAAGATCAACTTCATGATCAGTGTAAAAGCATTGGCTATCCTCTTCTCGTAAAATCAAGTGCAGGCGGGGGTGGTATAGGGATGAGCGTTGTTCAAAATCATAAAGATCTTGAGGGCGCTATTGAAAAAACTAGTACCTTAGCGGAAAAGTCTTTTGGCAATGGAGATATATTCATTGAAAAATTTATCACGAATGCACGCCACATAGAGATTCAAGTTTTTGGTTTTGGAGCTCAAGGATCGGTTCATTTATTTGAGAGGGATTGCTCAATGCAAAGAAGATACCAAAAAATTATAGAAGAGTCACCAGCGCCAGAAATAGAAAGATCAATAATAGACTCCATGGCAGCCGCAGCAGTTAAAATTGCGTCTGACGTAAATTATGAGGGTGCAGGCACTATAGAGTTTATCTATGATATGGATGAAAAAAAATATTATTTTTTAGAAATGAATACGAGAATACAGGTTGAGCATCCTGTAACTGAATTAATTACCAATAATGATTTAGTCTCAATGCAAATCAAATTTGCATTTGATAGAAAAACGAAATTTTTAAAACAAGAAAAAATTTCTTCCTATGGACATGCCATTGAATGTAGGGTTTATGCTGAAGATCCTAGTAAGAATTTTTTACCCTCACCTGGAAAAATAAAAAAAATGAAATTCCCCGAAATACCGAATGGCTTAAGATTAGATTGGGGTTATGATGAACAAGATGAGATAAGCTTTTATTATGATCCTATGATTGGAAAAATTATTTCTCATGCCCTGATAAGAGAGGATGCTATTAGTAAGCTTATAAGTTTTTTAGAAAAAATTTATATTGATGGAATAAAAACTAATATCCCTTTTTTAATATCATTATTAAAAGATAAAAGATTTTTGAAAGGAACTCACAACACTAAATATATTGAAAATAATATGGCCTCATTGATAGGCGCAACACCCAAATTTAATCAAGCATCAAAGAAAATTGATTTTAATCCAGGAAAAATTAAAATTATTGAAACTGATAAATTGAAAGTTGCTCATGGAAGTAAAAAAATTAGTGAAGGAGGTATCAAGGTCGTTTACTTCGACTAATATATAATGTCTAGCCAATTAGTAGCCTCAATTAAACCTTCGCAGATTCCGGGTTCTGATCCTCAATCAACAAAATACTTAATTGTTCCAATATTTATTTTCTTTGCATTATTAATTTTTGCCATCATCCGAGGGCCTCAAATTATCTCAAGTTCTGGTATAGGCACTGCAATTATGGTGTCAACACCATTGATTTTGGCTACTTATGGGCTTACCGCATTGTGTTTGGCTGGTAGAGTAACAGTTGATCTATCAATTGGACCTTTAATTGGTTTTATTAATGTTACCACCATTCAACTTTATGGAGCAGGGTACATCCAATCACCAGTGTCTTATTTTATCTGTGCTTTAGCAATTGGTGTTATATATCAATTTTTATATGCCTTAATTGTCTTATTTATAAGAGTGCAGCCAATTATTGTAGCACTGAGTATGTTTCTTGCTTTTTCTGGAATTAATTTAGTTATTCTTCCCAGACCTGGGGGTCGTGCACCTGACTGGATGCTTTCTTGGAGTGCAGGTACAGAAATTATTCAACCAGTTTTAATACTTTTAATTTTTTCAACTTTAATTTGGTATGCATTAACCCATACTGCCTATTGGCAACATTTAAAGTTAATGGGCTCAGATGAAAAATCTGCATATACAAGTGGTGTTAGAATTTATTTAGTTAGAATTGGTGCCCATATCATAGGTGGTGTTTATGCAGCACTTGCAGCAATAGCATTTACTGGATTGATCGGATCTGGTGATCCAACTCAAGGCACAACTTATACTTTAATGGCAGTGACGGCATTAGTTCTTGGTGGTTCAAGTTTAGTTGGAGGAAGAGGAGGGGCGTTTGGAGCTATTTTAGGTGCTTTAAATATTTATTTGATTAATTTCATTTTATCAACTTTCAGATTTGAGAGATTTCAAAGTTTTGTTACTGATCTCTCTTATGGAGCGGTATTGGTTGCTTCGCTACTAATTCTTATTGCTTTGCCTTATATTCAAAAAGCTCTTAAAAATCTTTCAGTTTTTGTGTTCTTTATAATTGGCGCCTTGAGTGCAGCTGCAGTTCAAATACATATGAAGTTTGATCAAGTCACTCGAGGTACAGTTGGAGGGTTTGGGGGTAAATCAAAAGATGCAGAAATTTTTGAAAAAGCCTTAGAGTCTGGAAGTGATTGTCTTATAACGGGCAAAGCTTGTTCTGAGGGAGGCAACTCAACTGTATGGATGTTCATAGCAATCGGAATAGCTACACTTATCTATTTAGTTTACCTTTTAGTTAAGCATAGAGATGGACCAACAGTTTCATTTATTATTGCGTCAATTGTTATTTTTTTTGGATGTGTCTGGAGCGGAACAAGAGAGGCGTATTTTGTGAATGCTGATTTAGGTACTAATCTTCAATATATCCTTAATTATGCCCCACAATATTTCACTTCTGAATACTTAAGAATTGGTTCAGGGTTACCTGATTTCTCCAGTTCTTCAAGTCTCTTAGTCGGTTTGGCATATGCAATATCAACCTTAGGTGGAATAGTTTTTTTTACATCTGCAATTGTAATTATTGCAATGCCAAAATTTAGAAAAGAAATCAAAACACAGACTCTGGTATTATTTGCTATTGTTATTTCCATTATAATCTTTGCTGCAATTTCTTACTATGGTATTGAGTCAAATAGACAAAGCTTTTTTGGTATCGACGGATACGCAGTAATACTTATTTTCTTTCTCCTCTTTTTGCTTACTGCCCCAACTTTATTCTCTCAAGTAAATCTAAATAATATCTTTATTGTATTTTTAGGAATCCTTTCCCTATTAGCTATTTATTTTTTAGCATCACCTTCAGGTATAATTTTATCTGATGATGGAAGTAAATATTACTCTCCAATTATTACTGAAATGGTCATTGGCGATACTTCTTCCGTAACCTACTCCAGACCAATACGAGGTGAGTTTATTACAGATAATGTTACTTGGCTTAAAGAAGCTGCACTAATTATTTTCGCAATTTTTGTTTTTCAATTTTTTACTTATTTGACTATGCAGGGAAGAATTAGTTTTGCTAAGTTTAAACCTTATATTGCTATCTTGAGTATCGCTGCTTTGACTTGGTCAGCACTATTTTTTGCAATAGGATATCCTTATTGGAAGATGATTTTCATAACAGCAATTGGAATAGTAATTTCACCTTTGGTATGGCAAGCTTTTAGTGTTTATAAAATTAAACTAAAATCTCAAGAAGGTTTAGAAAAATGGGGAGGGCTATCAGAAGATAGGAAAGTATAGAGATAAGTGGAAAAAAGAACTCATAATTTTTTAAAAGGACTTGGTATCTTTTTCGCTGTTGCGGCAGGAATAGGTACAGCAGTTCTTGGTTATGTGGATAGAACAGATTGGATACAAGTTGCCTTTTACTCAGTAGCTGTTGTTGCTTTAGTTCTTTGGGGATGGCATTTTTTTCTAGTTCGATGGTCATTTAAATCTAGCACAGGAGATACCAAACAAACAGATGATGACGAAGGTCCAGCTAAAAGAAGTCTCTTTTGGGATTTAATTGCAAAAAATTGGATTGCTGTCACTGGTTTTTTACTACTACTAGGGCTTTTTATACTTTTATGTTTCCTTGTGCCAGGCTTCTTCTCTGGAAGAACAGTTGTGTCGGCTATTATTTTATTAGGGTTTTTAATTTTAGCCTTTATTGCTTACAAATTTTTAAATGTAAATAAAAGTGTCATTATTGGCGTGGCGGTTTTAGTTGGGCTTTTTATCATTGGTTCAGTCTCTATTGATGGGTTCTTATCTTTGCAAAATATAAAATCCATGTTGGTTTTTGCATCATTCCTTGGTATCGCCACCATAGGTCAAACTCTTGTTGTGATGTTAGGTGGACTAGATCTTTCAATACCTTTTTTGATAGGGGCTACAAATTTAGGTTTGATGTCTTTAATCTCACTGGGCGTTCCTCCTTGGTTAGCATTTGTTATTATTTTAGCTTTTGGAACAATTGTGGGATTATTTAATGGATTGATCAGTTTTAATCTACAAGGGCAAGCTCTTATTGTAACGCTTGGAGTTGGTTTTATGGTTGTGGGCGGAGTGCAAATTTTAGTTTCTCTTCCTACAGTCACAGGAGGAACTGTTTTTGGTGTTGTTCCTGACTGGTTAAAAAATCTGGCATCTCTTAATGGAAAATTTTTTGGTCTTCCCATACCTCCTGTTATTCTGATTTGGATACTTATCTCGATACTTCTTATCGTTGGTTTAAGACATACTAAATGGGGAAGGAATCTTTATGCTGTTGGAGGTAAAAGACTATCTGCAGATCGGTTATCTATTTCTGAGAGAGCTTACTGGGTTGGTGTTTATGTGATTAGCGGTTTCACTTCTGCTGCAACTGGAGCAATGTTGCTAGGTTGGAGCGGAGGAGGTTTTATTGGAGTAGGTGATCAATATTTATTTTTGACTGTTGCAGCTGTTGCTGTTGGAGGAACCTCTCTGCTAGGCGGATACGGTGGATATGGATTTACAGTTATTGGGGTCTTGGCTCTTCAAGTTATCAGTACATTTTTAGCTGGTTTAGGTCTGAGTTTTGAAGGACAACAATTTATTTTTGGTTTGTTAATTCTCCCATTAGTTGCTTTATACTCAAGAGCGCCCCATATTAGAGAGCAAATATGATCAAAATAATCAACAGATTTAATTTTTTTATGTATGAATATTTATTTCAAAATACGAAACAAAAATTATTATTATTGTTTCAGGTTGTTAATATGATTAAAGGAGAGGAGGAATATTTATGAATAAGATGCTTCTTCCCTACGACATAGTAGGGGGTTCTTTTTGGTTGATTTCAGTTGGCATGATAGGCGCCACCCTCTTTTTCTTTTTCGAAAGAAATAAAGTTAGCATAAGATTTCAAACACCGATGACAATGATAGCGGTTGTTTGCTTGATGTCCTCTATTCATTATTTTTTCATAAAAAACTTATGGGTGGTGAGCGGAACGGCTCCAACTTTACTAAGATACATTGATTGGTTTTTAAATTTCCCGATGTTGGTTCTAATTTTTTACGCTATGTTAATGTCTGTCGTAAAAGTAAAACAGGGAATGTTTTGGAGATTGCTGGTTGGCACATTAGTGTTTGTCGTTGCAGGTTTCTTGGGCGCGGCAGGCTACATGAGTAAAACCTTAGGTTTTATCGTCTGGCTTGCGGGTTGGTTGTATGTCTTGGGTGAATTATACGTTGGTGAAGCTGGAAGAGCTAACGCAAAATGTGGTAATGAAAATATTCAAATGGTTTTCTTTTCTAATAGATTAATAATTACAATTGGATGGGCGATTTATCCAATGGGTTATTTTATTGAGCACCTAGGTGGTGGAATTGACACCAATAGCGTCAACATCATTTATAATTTGGCAGATTTTTTAAACAAAATAGTTTTCGGACTTATAATATACAAAGCAGCAACACAGGACTTAAGAGCAAATGGACAATAGCATCAAATTAGGAGGTGATTTATAGGTATGAACATTACTAGTGGAGCAGATATTATTGCAGTAATTATTTTAATAGCTTTAGCAATAGCTATTATCGTTTATTTACTTCATTGGCTATACAGGCGATCTTCTAAAGAGATTGCATTTGTAAGAACTGGTATGGGGGGAGAGCGCGTCGTTATAAGTGGTGGCGCATTCGTATTACCTATTATTCACAACATTACCTCTGTCGGAATGAAGACCCTATGCATAGAGGTTCAAAGAAATGGAAGTAAATCGTTTATTACTAAAAATAGAATGCGAGCTGAGGTAACAGCTGAGTTTTATGTAAGAGTGGCTCCCACGAATGAATCTGTATCGATAGCGGCACAAACTCTAGGTAATCGAACTCTAGAACCAGATCATCTCAAAGATCTTGTTCAAGGACGTTTTGTTGACGGGCTTGGTGTAGTTGCCGCAAAGATGAGCTTAGATGAAATCCAAGAAAATCGATCAGATTATATTAAAAAAGTTGCAACTCACGTTGAAGAAGCCATTAAACACACAGGTTTGGAGTTAGAGACTGTTTCTCTAACCTCTCTTAACCAGGCTCCCATTAGTGTTTTTGATCCATCCAATACTTTTGATGCAGAGGGTTTAACTCAAATAACAGAATTTACTCAATCCAGAAAAAAGAAGAGAAATGATATTGAGAAAGATACTGAGGTTAGTATCAGAAATAAAAATCTTCAATCTATAAAACAAACTCTTGAAATTGAAAAAGAGGAAGAATTCTCAAAGTATCAGCAAAAAAGAGAAATTGAACAACAAAGGGCTATTGAAAACACAGAAACTATAAAAACAAAAGCAGATAAAGAAAGAGAGTCCGAGTTAGCTGAGATTGCTTCTGAGAAAGATATTGAAATTGCAAAAATTAGCAAAAAAGATTTTGTTGAAATGGAAAAAAGCCTGCAAGAAACAAAACTTATTCAAGAAATTGAAAAGAGAAGAAAAGAACAAAATGAGTTTAGGCAACAGACTTCAATAGAAATTAAACAAAAAGATATTGAAACTGAGAAGACAATTCTTGAATTAGAAAGAGATGTTGAATTCAGTAGACTTGAAAAACAAAGATCTGTTGATATCAAGCTAGCTGAAGAAAAAGCAGTAACAGCTAAAGAGGAAGCAAGAAAAAGATATGAGTCCGAAGAGGCTTATATTATGGCTGAAGAACAAATTAAAAATGCAAAAACAGCTCAACAAAAGAATGTTGATGCATTTAAAATTGCAGCTGAACAAGAAACCAGAGTCTTAGATATTGAAAAAGCAAAAAGAATTGAAATCGAAGAAAAACAAAAGCAGATGGAAGTTCTTGAAAAATCAAAATTAGTCTTGAAGTCTAAGGCTGATGAAGAAAGTGCAAGAGCAAAAGCTGTTGAGGCTGAAGAAAAGGTAAATACTATTAGAGATGTTGAGCAGGCAGAAAAAAATAAAGCTTTGGGTATTATAGAAGCCAGCAAGAATGCAGAAAGAGAAAAGCTAGCATCTATGGCTGCAAAAATTAGATATGAAATAGAAGCTGCTGGAAAAAAAGCTTTAAATGAGGCTGAAAATGCAAGAAGTGATGCAAGCAGAAGAAGTGCTCTAAGACAGAAATTAGCTGAAAAGATTGAGGGTATTATCAGAGAATGGGTTAAACCTATGCAAAATATTGACTCAATTAAAGTTGTTGATGTAAATGGACTTCCTGGTTTCAGTCAAGGTGGGGGGTCTGAGGGCTCTGAAGATCCTAATAACCCATCCGCATCAACAGGAGGTTACTCAAAAAAAGGGTCTCTTGCAGATAATGTCGTAAATTCTGCTCTAAGATACAGGGCACAACAACCTTTTTTAGATAGTCTTCTCAAAGAAATCGGCATGTCTCCGGGAGAAGCCAGTAACATAAGAAATATTTTAGGTGATTATGATGATCCTAAAAAAGATAAACATATGAGATTTGATGATGATGCAAAAAAGAATCCAAATAAGAAATAAGGTAATATCATGAGTGTAGATTTAAAATCTTGGGCAAAAAAATATAAAGAGATTACTGAAAAAGATGAGACCATTAAAGCAATGGCTAAATATTATACTTGTTCATTTCTTTTTGATATGGGTAGTGTAAAAGTCATTATTGAAATGCATGATGGCAAAGTTAAAAATATTAATACTAACCCTGGCGGCCTTGATCCATATGATTTTGCATTAAGAGCATCTGAACAAACTTGGAGAGAGTTTGCAAAGCCAATTCCTAAACCCATGTTTCATGGAATTTATGCTGCATCTTTTAGAGAAGATTTAAAAATCGAAGGTAATCATCTTGTCCTAATGCAAAATTTAAGAAATTTTACTGTTCAATTTGAATTATTAAGACAATCAGGAGTTCCTGTATGAGCATAAATAGAGAAAGGAAAATTTAATGGCTGTTAAGCATCATGATCCCGTTGGAAGATACGTCACTATAGAAGTAGACGGTCAACAATACAAAGTTTTTTACCTTTCAAATGGAAAAGGTACTCCGCTCGTTTGTCAACATACAGCTGGATGTCATAATCATCAATGGAGAGGACTATTAGAGGATGATGAAATTACAAAAAACTATCAAGTAATAGCATACGATTTACCTCGACATGGTAAATCTGATCCACCTCATAACACTGAATGGTGGAAAGAAGAGTACAAATTAACCGCCGAACATTATTGTAATTTTATTATTGAACTCTGTAAGGCGCTTGATTTAGAAAATCCAATATTTATGGGCTCCTCTTTTGGGGGTAACGTTGCATTACAACTCGCATTGAAATATCCTAATAAATTCAAAGCTGTAATCCCCGTTGAAGCTGCGCATTACTCACCTGGTTTTTATATTGATTGGTGGAGACATCCTCACGCCAATGCAGCACAAGTGTGCGGTAGTGGTGTATGGGATTTAATGGCACCTCAATCTCCTGATATGGACAGATGGCTAACATGGCATTATTACACTCAAGGTTCTGAAGCTTTTAAAGGAGATCTACATTTTTACTCTGTAGACCATGATTTAAGAGATGAACTTCAAAATATTGATGGTCACAAATGCCCCGTGGTAATGTTAACAGGCACTTACGATTACCTTACTCCTCCTGAAGCAACTGAGGATACTGCCAGACAAATTAAAGGAGGCGTATATATTGAAATGAGAGATATCGGTCATTTCCCGATGAGTGAGAATCATGAGGTTTTCAGAGTTTATTTATTAGAGGCTCTAAGAATTATCAAGGAAAAGACTGATTATAATTCTTAATTCAAAATTGAATTATGGTCGCTAATTTATATTGGTTTTCTTTTTTTCTTATAATTTACATAAGCTTTTGTCTTTTTTGGGGAGTTAGAACTCTTAGAAAAAATAAAACTCCTGAGGCTTATTATTTAGCTGATCGAAGCGTTTCTCCATGGGTTTTCTTTTTTTCAGCAACTGTTGCAACATTTGCAGGTATTACATTGATATCTTTTCCCGCTTTAGTTTACGCTGATGGATACTCTTTCTTAGCTACTGCCGCAATAGTGATTACAATTCCTCTTGGAAGTATACTTTTTTTTAAGAGACAATGGATGCTCAGTCGAAAATTTAATTTTATTACCCCCGGAGAGATGTACTACAAATATTACCAAAGCAATACACTGAGAATTGTCGTTTTAATTATTGGGCTATTTTTTGCAGTTCCTTTTTTGGGTATCATCATTGGATCCACAGGTAATGTTGTGGAGTTTATCAGTGCGGGAGAAATAAGTCGTGATACAGCAATGTGGGCGCTCACTGCTTTGGTGCTTTTCTATATTGTATCAGGTGGTTTTAAACCAATGGTCAGTGTGGGCGTTGTTCAATCTTGGTTATTTTTTGTTTTTTTTCTAACCATAGGTATTGGAATTTTTCATTTTCTTGGGGGTTTGAGTTTCTTTAAAGATCTTTCAATAGCAAATACCTTTATTTCGTTTGGTGCTTGGGGATCTACCGGAGGATATGGAGGAGGAGATGTTTCAGGATATTTTAACACCCCAGGTGTTATTCAATGGATAGCGGGGATAGGCAAAAATAATCCATCAGGAGGCCCTTGGACTGCAGTTATGGTCCTTTCATTTACACTCTCATATATGGGAATAGTGCTTTCACCAACATTTTCTATGTGGAGTTACTCTGTTAAATCACCGAGATCATTTTATTTTTATCAGGTTTGGGGCTCAGGCGCTATTATTGGAGTCTTCCTTTTCATATTTGCTCCATTACTTGGAGTGGGAGCTCATTTACTTGGCGCAAATTATCTTGTTAATGAAAATGGATTTTCTATAAACCAATTATTTCCAGAATTAGATTTGAATAATATATCCTCTTTAGTTTTTGTATTTATTGAAAGTTTTAGCTCAATTTCTCCCATTATAGTTGGCCTTCTTGCAATTTGTTTAATTGCGGCCCTGCAATCCACTTTGTCTGCATTTTTGATGACTTCCGGTAGTATGGTTGCACGCGATCTTTATAGACCTTATATTGATAATAGCCCTAGTTGGAAAAGAGAGTTGTTAGTTGCAAGACTTGCTATGCTCCTATTAAGTTTGGCTGCACTTTATCTTGCTACTTTTTTTGAAACTTCACTAATTCTTCTTGGAGGATTGGCAATAGCATTTGGGTTTCAATTATTTCCTGTTTTGCTTGGAATGCTTTGGTTCCCATGGATTACAAGAGGAGGTGCCGTATTAGGTTTGATCACAGGATTAATTTTTGTAACTTTAGCAGAAACTTTTGGTCATAAACTAACAGGTAATTCTCTTCCTTGGGGAAGATGGCCGTTAACAATATACTCTGGTCTATGGGGACTTTTCTTTAATGTAATAGTTTGTTTTCTTTCTTCTATTTTTTCAAGCAATGATACTCATAAAGAATACCGAAAATCATTCCATGATTTTTTAAATGAACACATGGGCATTCACCCTTCAAGGAAAAAAATTAAATCTTTAGCTTATGTTTTCTTTTTAATTTGGGCATTCTTTTCAATTGGCCCAGGATTAATATTTGGAAATTCAATTTTTGGAAATGCTGATCAAAGTTATGATAAATGGGTTATGGGAGTTCCATCCTTGTGGGCATATCAAATTATTTGGTGGGTCGTAGGAGTATTTTTAATTTGGTTCTTAGCGAATAAAATGGATTTATCTACTTTGCCAAAAAAACCAATTTTAAATGGTGACGAATACTTGTCTCCTGATGATGTTGAGGAAAGAGGAAACTATATTGATAGAATGGGAGGAGGTTATGGATGGCCTTTAATCCTTATCGGAATGGCCGTGGCAACCGTTATCCTTTCAGTTTATGCATTATGATAAAAAACATAAAAAACATTAGTATTTCATTGATTTTTTCTTATTCTGTTTCAAAATACGAAATAAAAAAATGCCTGAAAGGTTAACAACAATTACAATATAATAATGTCTGATTATAGCTACAAACATCCATCTAATGTCCAATTAAACAAGGGTCACAAACATACAGATGATTTCATTACTAAGAAATATATTCTAAAAATGCTCAGAGACCCTCAAAAATTAAAATCTTTAATTGAAGAGCATAGGGCTACCCCAGTTGGAAGAGCCGCCACTCGAGACCATGGTGTTATTCAACATAGTCAAGATTTACAGACATTGTTAGATAAACTTAGGAGAGGCAGCAAAGAGAATGGTTTTGTCACGGTTTGTTTAAGAAGGCATGAAGATTATAGAATTGGCATTACTACTGGTGTTAGAGGTCAGCCAGTAGAAATTACCGAAGACTCTTATTCATCAGAGGAAGCTTGTGAGCATGCAATTTTTTTAAAAAGAATTAATAGACTTTTAGAGGAGTATAGTGGAGAAGAATAATGTTAAAAATAACTGGTTATAGTGATAAGTACTCAGCTCATCCGGGTGAAGATGTAAAGTTTTATATAAATGCAGAATATAACGATAGTTACGAAGTACAACTAGTTCGATTGATTCATGGAGATACAAACCCTGAGGGGCCAGGATACAAAGAGGCTGAAATAGATGCTTCTTGTAATGGAAACTATCAGGGAAAAAATCAGAGAATACATGGCGGATCCTACATTGTAATTCCCCAACATGATAATTTGAATGTTGAGAGCTTTACAATCCAAGCTTATATTTTTCCCACCACCCCTGATAAAGGAAGACAAGGTATTTTTACAAAATTCAATGAAGGAGATAAAAAAGGTTTTGGTTTATTTGTTGATGATAATGGCTGTCTATCAGTTGAGATAGGTGACGGGTCTCAAGTAACAAAGATTTCATCTGAAAAAAAACTATTAAGAAAAGTTTGGTATTTAGTAATAGCAACTTTTGACGCCAAGACTAGAAGGCTTACCCTTCATCAAGAACCTAGAGTTACTTCTACTAATGGTGGCCTAGGTATGGCTATATTAAACCCTATTGAAGAAACATCTGCTATTATAGAGACAACTAGCTCAGTTGTGCCTGCTTCCAACGACTCACCTATATTAATCGCTGCTACCACCTTACATAACAGGTCAGGTAGACATATTTCTGGAGGGCACTTCAAAGAGGTACCTCACCCAATTGAGCTCCCAGAACAAACACTTACTTTTAATGGTAAAATAGACAGACCTAGGCTATCTAATACCGCATTGTCTAAGGCAGAAATTGAAACTCTAGCTTCAAGTTACGACGAATGTACTACTACCGTAAGATCTACAGTAGTTGGGGCATGGGACTTCCACGCAAATATTGGGAAAGATATATCTTCTACAAAGGTTGTTGATACTTCTCCTAATAATCACCATGGCTTTATAATTAATATGCCTAATAGAGGCATGACCGGATATAACTGGACTGCTGATGAAATGGTTTATCATCATAAACCTAATGAATATGGCGCCATACACTTTCATGATGATGATATTGATGATGCTCGATGGGATGTTGATTTTACTCTAAAAGTACCCGAGGGCTTAAAAAGTGGCATTTATGCTGCTAGATTAAGAGTTGATGGTAGAGAAGAGCCAGAATATGAGGATTATATACCATTTTGTGTAAAACCACCTAAAGGCACTGCAACTTCAAAAATTTTATTTTTACTGCCTACCAACAGTTATATGGCATATTCTAACGATAACCTTGGAACTAACTCGGTTGTTGCTCAGTTGCTTGCAGGAAAAGTTCCAGTCTTGGAAGCTGCAGATCTTTATTTAAATGAACATCGAGAATATGGCTTATCGACTTATTCACTACATTCAGATGGACATGGTGTTTCAATTTCATCTAGGTTAAGACCTATTTTGAATATGAGACCTAAATATCGTCATTGGCTTTCACCATCTTTATGGCAGCTAAATGCAGATCTTCATTTAACTGACTGGCTAGAAGAAAAAGGTTTTGAGTTTGACGTCTTGACTGATGAAGATCTTCAGCATGAAGGCGTGAATTTACTAAATCGATATAAAGTTGTATTGACAGGTAGTCATCCAGAATACTCATCTGAAAAATATATGGATGCCTTGGAGTCTTATCAGATGCAGGGCGGAAGATGTTTTTATTTAGGGTCTGACGGTTTTTATTGGATAAGTGAATATCATCCTGACAATTCAAATATTACCGAAGTAAGAAAAGGTGAAGCTGGAACCAGAGCATGGACCTCAAACCCCGGTGAGTATAACAATGCCTTTGATGGAAAATATGGTGGAATGTGGAGAGCCAGAGGAAGAATTCCTTCAAAAGTATGTGGCTTAACTTTTACATCCTATGGCTTTGATGTTTCATCTTACTATAAAAGAGAAGAAGATAGCTTTAAACCTGAATGTTCATGGATTTTCGAGGGTATAGGAGCTGACGAGGTCATTGGAGACTTTGGATTGGTTGGTGGTGGAGCTGCAGGTTTAGAATTAGATAGATATGATCTCGAGTTTGGTACACCACATAATGCATTTTATCTCGCTAGGTCTCAAGATCACTCAAACATGATGCTTCAGGTAAATGAGGAAATTCACTTTGCGGTGCGAGGATATTATGGTGGAGGTCATGAAAATCCTATGGTTCGTGCAGATATGATTTACTACAAAACACCTAATGATGGAGCCATGTTTGCACCCGGTTCTCTTGCATGGTGCGGTAGCCTCTCACATAATAATTATAATAATAATGTCTCAAAAATAATGGAAAACACACTTAAAGGTTTTCTTAAAGACGGGCCGCTTCCTTAGAAGTTATGAAAAGACAAAATATGCAAGAAATACCCTGGGGAAAAGAGACTCTGGGAGCCTTGGATACGCCTTTAAATGATTTAGAAAAAAAGGCTTTAGAGAATTTGGACGTTGATAAATTAAACGATATGGCGGAATGCCTTTTTGCGCTTAACAATAGACATTATGGACCTATTCCTGGAACGTATATGGTTATGATCATAGAACCGGGTAAAAAATGGTGTGTAGGTCAATTAAGTGCGGATAGAGCCAAACCTTTTATTCTTTTTCCTGATTTAGTTTTCGGCTCTGTTGAAGAGGCAACTAAAGCTGCCGAAGCCCTAAAAGCTGAAAAAGCTGAGGGTATACCCTGTAGAAATATCTAAAGACATGGCTAAAGCCAATGTCATGATTGACAATCAAAAAACTAGAGTAACGGAGTGGACTTTTGAAATTGGCGATGAAACTGGCCAGCATATTCATGAGTTTGATTATGTAGTTGTCCCTCTATTAGATGGTGAACTAAAAATTATTAATCATGATGGAGAAGTAACAATTTCTAAACTTAAACAAGGTGGATCATACTTTAGGGAAAAGGGAGTTAATCACAACGTTTTAAACAACAATGATTTTATTTATAAATTTATTGAGATAGAATTTAAATAAAATGGTGAAAAAATTAAGCGTAAATTATAAAAAATCTGATTTAGATAAATTTGAAAAAATTATTACTAATAAAAAAACTGATTTACATAAAGAAGACTACAATATCAAAGAGGCCATTGAGTCTTCAAAAAAGGATTATCAACATCTTTTAAATTCACAAACGTCTACAGATATTCGTTTGTATTTCTTCCAAACAGGCACTTTAAAAACTAAGATGAAATATATCAAAATGAATCAATCAAATGAAGATTTTGAAATACCTGTTCCATGGTTTCTTATAAGGCATCCCAAAGGTGACGTTGTTATTGACGGAGGTAACGCCAAAGAAGTTAGCGAAGACAAGCACGCTCACTGGGGCGGGGTAGTTGCTGCTTATGATCCTGTTATGGGCAAGACTGAAAATTGTATAGATCAATTAAATTCTATTGGCATCAGTCCCTCGAGCATAAGATATGTTTTGCACTCTCATCTTCATTTAGATCATTCAGGTGGTGTAGGTAGATTTCCTAATGCCACACATATAGTCCAACAAAAAGAATATGATTATGCATTCAACCCTGATTGGTTTGCAAAACCTGCCTATATTCGTGCAGACTTTGATAAACCCGGCATTGAATGGAAATTTCTAAGAGATAAAAACGATGATTACTTCGACCTTTATGGTGATGGATCAATAATCATTATTTTCACACCTGGTCATGCCCCTGGTCACCAATCATTTTTAGTTAGATTGCCTAATTCTGGTTATGTTTTATTGACTATTGATGCCGCTTATACGATGGACCATTGGAATGATTTGACTTTACCGGGACTAGTTTGTTCAGCTGTAGATACAGTGAATTCAGTTAAAAAATTAAAAAAACTTGCTAAAGAAAAAAATGCATTAATTGTAACAGGTCATGATCCTCACGCTTGGGAAGATTTCAAAAAAGCTCCAATGTTTTATTACGACTGATTAATGTCAGATTATTTTAAAGATATTCCTCAAATTTCTTTTAAAGGAAAAGACTCCTCTGACCCTCTATCTTTTAAATATTATGATGCTAATAGAGAAATCTTAGGTAAAACACTAGAAGAACATTTAAGAATGGCTGTATGTTACTGGCATACATTTAATTGGCCAGGTGGCGACCCTTTTGGTGGTCAGACATTTTTAAGACCTTGGATGCAGTCTGGAGACCCTGTAGAACAAGCAAAAGATAAATTAAATAATGCATTTATCTTTTTTGAGAAATTAGGAATTCCTTATTTTTGTTTTCATGATGTTGATATCGCCCCAGAGGGAGATAATTTTTCTCAAACTGAGAAGATACAAAAAACTATAGTTGATGAAATTTCTAAAAAGTTAGAGACTTCAAAAGTAAAATTGCTTTGGGGGACAGCTAACTTATTCAGTCACCGAAGGTATATGGCTGGTGCAGCAACAAACCCTAACCCAGAAATTTTTCAATATGCAGCAGCACAGGTAAAAATGTGCATTGAGAATACTCATCACTTGGGAGGTCAAAATTATGTTCTTTGGGGAGGTCGTGAGGGTTACGAAACTATTCTTAATACCAACATGAAACAAGAGTTCGATCAATTGGGTCGTTTTCTCAGCATGGTGGCCGAACACAAACATAAAATTGGATTTAAAGGTAACCTTTTAATTGAACCCAAACCTCACGAGCCTACTAAACATCAATATGATTTTGACTCGGCTAACGTTTTTGCTTTTCTTCAAAAATACGGATTAGAAAAAGAATTTAAACTTAATATAGAAGTTAATCATGCCATTTTAGCCAAACACTCTTTTGAACATGAGATCGCATATG
>Ga0255768_10000900_pt1 | contig 31254 bp, 34 predicted proteins | sample 071ome_33_FD_179983 | JGI IMG/M metagenome (GOLD analysis project Ga0255768, IMG submission 179983) | Coastal salt marsh microbial communities from the Groves Creek Marsh, Skidaway Island, Georgia - 071412AT metaG (version 2) | ecosystem: Environmental > Aquatic > Marine > Intertidal zone >...
AGTGATGTGTTGTGACAAAACTTTTTGTGCCTCAAGGATTCTATCTTTACCCAGAACATTATACATGCAGATAGAAATTTCCATGAATTCGGAGAAGGAATTTAGATCTTTCTTACCTTTCAAATATAAGTCCCGAATCTCACCAAAGATTTCTTTGAGATCATCACCAAACACCAGGGTTTCTTCACCAAGAGGAATTTGCATTCTCTTAATGCAACCCATACTGAACTTCATAGCACGTCTAGTCTCTTCAACAGAAAGAGCATTTTGAGAACCATCTCTGAAGGCATACTGAATTACACCGTTAGTACATTCCATCACACGAAGAACAGCAAGTTTATGTTTCTGTTCTTCGTTTAATGATTCGAATGTTTGTTTCCAGTCTCTCATCACGATTCCGAAAATTCAGAATCAAGTTCAAGAGCAATGTAATATGTCAAATCATATTCAACACTTTTGAACTGTGATAGCAACTTTTTAGAAATAACAACATCATAAGATCCAGGAATAATTTTTAGATTTTCTTCCTTGAAGTTGAATACAAAGTTTGATTCAGTTTCGCCGATGATAATCGAAAAATCATTTGATGTATCGTTTTTCTTATCACGAACCACAAGTTTAATAACACCATTTTCACCAACAACTGAAATATCTGGAAGTTGGTAAACAGATGCTGCTTTCTTTAGTTGATCCAACTGTCGAGTATTAATTTGAAACCGAACATCCTCTTCTGGAGATTGAAGTTCCTTTTCTGGTGGAGCAATAATAGTTTTTGGTTCAGAGAAGAAATATTTTGAACGAGAATTATTTTCTCGAATAATTAGATACTCATCATTCTGAAAATCAAGTTCTGGATTACTGTGAAGATTTAGAACATTTAGAAACTGAGTAAGATCATAAATTGCAAAGTCTTTGGGAAAATCTTCAGAAACCTTTACCTCTGCAAGAATATTACTAGCAACGGAAATGGTCTTAATAGTATTACCCTTTTTAAAAAGTAGTGATGGATTGATTGAAGAAAAATTCTTCAGAATATTTAGAGTTTTGTCAGAGAGTTTCATGCTTTTTTGTTTGAGTATCATAATCAGTGATTGTAGTCTTCACGAACCGCATTCTTATCATTGAAGTTCATTAGAAGAACTGCATAATGCAGAATTTTCATAATGTCCCTACGAGCAGTTCCTTTCTTATCATATCGAGAAGCATACTTTAGAATATTGGAACGGCAAAATGCTTCACCGTCACCACATGCTTCAATCAAATCTAGAGTTTGAATTTTCTGATCACCAGCAGAATAGTGTTGACTATAAGTTCCACGGATATAATGAAGAAGTTCTTTTACAATTTCTTCTTCATTATATTTCCAAGGAGTTGCTGGAGAATTTGAAATGATTTCAGTGCTCATAGTAAAAGTGTTGTTTTTCATTGTTTCTTCAATAGAAATTATATCAGTTTTGTTGTTGCTCGTCAATTGGCATTTGGAAATCTGCATCAACTTTGTCATACAGTTCCAAAAACGCTTGTTTAGTTTCATCATCAAAACGATTTACACAAACATGAATTGCTTTTGCTTTGTCCCCAAAAATGCTGTAAGCACGAATAATATGAACTAGACGGCGAGTCGAAATAATTTCATCAATCTCACCACCAGCATAGAATGTTTTGCGAATAATATCAGCCCAATCAACCAATCGAGTGCAAAAATCTTTATCAGCACATCCAAGAGAATCTGCAACATTGTAAATGATTTTCATCTCCTGAGATGGAGTTGGATATTCTTGCTCAAAAGTTACTGGGAATCGCTCAAGAAATGCTTCATTAAGAACATTGGTTCCGATGAATCGTCCGTCGTCAGAACCTTTTCCCTTAGTGTTAGCAGTAGCAAATACATTGAATCCAGAAGCAGGACGGACATACTTACCAATCTTTTTCAGGAAGACACCTTTGCCTTCGAGGATTGATTGAAGGCAAAGAATTTTGTTGGAAGCCAGGTCAATTTCGTCAAGCAGTAGAATCGCACCGCGTTCCAAGGCTTCGACGACCGGACCATTATGCCAAACAGTTTCGCCGTTGATAAGACGGAATCCGCCAATGAGGTCATCTTCATCAGTTTCAATCGTAATGTTTACACGAATCAATTCCCGACCCAGTTGAGCACACGCTTGCTCCACAGAGAACGTTTTACCATTACCCGAAAGACCCGTAATGAACGTAGGATAAAAAAGACCGGACTGAATAATTTTTTTAATGTCACCAAAATTGCCAAACTTGACGAAGGTATCATCTTTCTCAGGAATAAGATTTTGCTGTTCCCGTTCGGGAAGAATAGTGGGGCTAGACTGGTAGGTTTGCTCCATTTGTTCCCGAACGGTAAGATTCCAACGGCCACGCTGAACCTTATGTTTTGCCAATTTGTTTGTCACAGTTTGATAGTTTAAGCCATTCATAGCACACCAAGCACGAATATCTGCTGAGGTGATTTCATTACCATAAAGTGCCTGCAGAGAAGTGCAAATGTAATCAGAAGAAATGCTCATGACGAAGTTGTTTGTTTTGACTCTGTAATTATACTTCCGGTTCCGGGTCGTACCATTGACTTTTGGACAGTTCTTGGATTGTCACACCGTTGTGAAGTTTTCTACATTGTGCTCGGGCATATGCCCTAGTCATGCTTGTAATTTCAGAACAAGCTTTGTTCTTTTCTCCACAATATGGGCATGTAACAAATCTTCCTGGGTAAGCGTACTTTTGTTCTTCCATCAGACAATCATCTCCACAAATTCTCCTAGGATTTTTTTATTTAGTTTCTTTGCACCCAAAGAATTTACAAAAGCACGCTTAATTTGACTTTTTGTTGCATTCTCTTCAACAGAAAATTCAGATGTCTTGGACAATGAATTTGAAGAAATGCCAAAATACCTTTGATACCCAGAAGATTTAATAGAGACAACTTTGTCCTTTTTCCACTGTTTCATTGCTGAATCATATTCATCTCCATAATATCCACAATACCTACGAATAAAAGATGTACCATCCCTATCAATAAGTCGAAATCCGATAAAATTGACCATGGAGAATTCATCTTTCAAATTTTGAAGGAGAATATTTGTAAACTTATACCATTCCAAAGGAACTTTGTATGTTTTTCCAGTCTTACGATTTCGCAAATAAGTGTGATTGTTCAAACTAACATTGCCAATATAACAATCTTTTTCCCAATGACGTTGAACCTTCTTATGACGGGTCAGATGATTGGATTCTCCATCAGTAAGAATTACACATTGAACTTTTTGGAGTTTGTTCTTGCACTGAAACTCTGGAATAATTTGATGCAGACAAAGTAGAGATTCGTTTAGAGGAGTTCCAGACAAAGAAAGTCGATGTGGATAAGAATAATCTGTAGCTTTTGAAATTGCATAAACACATCGCCAAATATTCTTCATTTGAGTTTCAAGTTCTTTACTGGAAACATCAGAAGTAAAGAACTCCATTAGAGAAAATCTATCATCTACAGCAAAAATACCTTCACGTTTTTTGTAGTGTGGTTTTAGCATATTTGCTTTACCATTCAAATCATATGTTACACAATTAAATTCGTATGTAAATGCATAAACGCGAAATGGAATAGATACTTTCTTACAGAACCAAATGAGATTATAAAGTTGCTTAACAGTATCCATAATCACATTCGTCATTGATCCAGACCAATCAAGAATAAAGATTAGTCCATGATTTTTGCCATCAGGAATTACGGAAACCTTTTTAAAAAGGTCCTCATTGTATTTGTAAGTATGGAGTTTAGTGCAATCAAGAACTCCTGTCCTTGACACTGTAGTGCGAGAATATGCATCAGCAGATTTTTTACACTCAAACTCTTTAACCAAATAATTCACTTCTTTCTGTGAAGTTTTTTTGAAGATTTTATATTCGCCATCAACTACATCAAAAATATTATCATCAGAAAAAATCGAAAAATGATCCATAATATACTCATGGACCTGTTTGTTAGAGTTGATAATTGTATCAAGGTTGAAATCTGAGATTTCTACGTACTCATTACTGATGGCATTAGAATTAATCAAATCCTTGAGTTTGCTATTCAAGGTATCATCAGTTTTGACTTCTGGTTCTTCCTTAGAGGATTCTCCACCCTCTTCACCATCTTCACCATCTTCACCATCAGACTCAACATCTGGAGATGAAGTTCCTTGAGTGGATTGAGGAGATTCAATTTCACCATGAACCTCTTCAGTCTCTTGTGTTTCGCTTTGCACTTCACCTTCAGAAGATCCAGAGTTTTCCTGAGAATTATTTGGTTCTTGTTGAATATTACTTTCTTTTTCTAATTCTTTCTTACAATAATTATAAAGCATCTCTGCGGCGATTTGAGCATCCATAAATGTTTCTGCATCTGCAATCGCCTTAATAATCTCAGTTTCTTCACCTTCATCAATACGAATATCAATGAAGTTGCCAATCTTAAACAAAAGATTTGCTCGATCAGCAAGATTCATTTTCTCAATATTTTGCCCCTCAAGAGAAAAGAAATCATCATTATTAAGTTGTTCATATCCACGATAAAATGTTTTGTTAATACCACCATATTTACGCTTCATGAGTTTCTCAACACGAGCATCCTCAGTAACATTGATGAATTGCATGGGAACATTAATTTGAGGATCTTCATTTGGTGTAAAGAGAGCATGTCCCACTTCATGACTGACGAGCATGTCATATACTTCATTACTAGCCCTCTCCCACATAGGAAGAGTTAGTACGCGAGTATCCACATTAAACATCGCAGTATCAACTTTTTTATTCTCAATAATCAAGTCTTCAGTTGCAAGCAGTTTGGCAAGTTTTCCTTTTACTTCCAGGTTGACAGACATTGGTGTTTTGCTTTGACTGATACCAGTATACAAAAAAAGGAGGCCCTAAGACCTCCCAGTGGACAGTTTGAAATCCGACTCCATGCGATACATATTATGCAATTTGAGAAAAACCTTTAATCTTTTTAAACTGAATAACATCCTCAAATTTGTCTTCCATACCACTTTTATGAGAGATGATAAAGATGTTCGCATCTTTAATCACATACTTAATAATTTTCAAAAACTCATCAGTACCAAACCCATCTAGAGAACTATCAAATACCTCATCCATAATTAATAGATTTGTATTTGTAGAATTTTTTACCTTTGCAACTTCCCTCCAGGTAAAAAGTAGTGCTAGGTCTATTCTCATTTTTTCACCTTCACTAAATGAAGAGTATGAGAATTTCTCATGAATTGGTGATTGGATGGTTTCATTAAACTCATCATCAAGAGTAAAGTTGATGTAAAAGTCCATCATTTGAAGGTATCTATTTACTTGCTGATTTATCAGCGGTAAGTACTTCTTGATGATTTTAGTTTTAACTCCACCATCCTTCAACAAATTATAGGAGTAATCGTAGTAATTTGTTTTTTCTTTTTTTGAAATTAATTCTTCTGTTGTTTTTATTAAGTTTTTGTTAAATTCTTCTAACTTACCATATTCAGTATTTTCATTTTCGAGGTTGTTGACAATTCTTTGAATTTCAGATTCATTATCTCGGATTCTTCGTTGAGAACCAGATATTCTAAGATTGTTTTGAGAAATTTCATGCGTTAAGTTAGTGACTACCTTTGAAATTTCGAGAAAAGAGTTTTCTCTAATTTCTTCATTACAAATAGCCTGCTCAAGTTCTTCATAACCAGATTGCAGTTCTTTGACTTTTTGTTCAGCCTCACTAATTCTATTTAACCGAAACTCATCTTCAATAGTTTGTGTACATGTAGGGCAAACCGTATTTTCTGCGAAAAAATTACGCTCTTCAGTAATACTTGATACCTTTTGAGATAATTTACCTTTAATTGAAGTAAGTTTTTTTAACTTATCTTTTGAATTTGACAAACTTTCCAACTCTTTAGTTTTTAAGTTTATTTGCTCTTGATTAATTCCATTCAACTTGATAAATCCTTCAATTTCTTCTTCAAGAGATTTTACATCTTTACCAAGTTCTTCAATTTTAAATTTGCCTTCATTTTTTATCTTATTAATAAAATTTGTCTGCATCTCAACTTTATCTTCCAAAGATTTTTTCTTTAGTTCTAAAGTTCTAATTTCATCTCTAATTAATTTTATTTTATCTTTTACGATTGAACTCATAAAAGAAAAGATTTTAATATCCAATAAATCCTCAATTACTTCTCTGCGATTAGATGCAGAAAGTTGCATAAAAGGAATAAAAGCAGTACTTCCAAGAATCACAATCTGAGTGAATGATTTGTAATTCATTTTAAGAACATTTTGTTCTAACCACTTTTGTTGGTCTAAGGAGTCCGAATGCTGATCTAAAAGTTTTTCATCTCTATAAATTTGAAAGAGAGTTGGTTTTATACCTCTAACAACTTTCCAATTGCAACTACCAACAGAAAATTCAACCTCAACAACACAATCTTTTTCATTTATAGAATTTAGAAGTTGGGGTTTATTAATTTTTCTAAATGGTTTGCCAAAAAGAGAAAAAGTCAAAGCATCCAAAACTGTACTTTTTCCAGAACCATTTGTGCCAATAATTAATGTATTTTCACTTTTACCAAGTTCAATTTCATTAAAACTATTTCCTGTACTTAGAAAATTTTTCCATTTAATTTTCTTAAAAAATATCATTATCTTCTGGGGGAATTACAATATCATTGGGCGTAATTATGGTATATCGATATCCATAAATGTGACAAACTTTCATTATGGCATCTCCTTCAATTTCAATAGCATTAATTTCTGGACATCCAGATTCTTCCAACATAAGACCAAATCTTACCGCATCATCTTCTTCCTCAAATATGTAAAGAACTTTTTCGCCATCTTCATTTGTTACAGAATAAGCTCCTCTATCTTCTTCTCCAACTATAGTTAAAATAAACATATCAGGTTATCTCACAAGCCTCTTGATATATATCCTTTATCATAGTCTTGATTAGATTTTTATCTAGCAAAACATCAGATTCTTCAATATAAGTATCAAGTATGCCTAAAGTATCTTCAGAATCCAAAACTTCACTATGTTCTGGTTCTGATATATGAATGTTTTCAACAATTTTTATTTCAAAAATATTTGAAGAATAAAGTTTGTCCAGAAACTTATCAAACTTTTTTAAATCGGATTTTTTATTAACAATTAACTTAACAATCTTGTTCTCATATTCACGAGTATCAAACATCTGATAATCCAAATCATCATAATAGATGTTGTAAAATAATCTATTTGGATTCCTAACATGAGAATGTTCTAGTGTTTCAGTATCAAAGATTGTAAATCCCCTTTTATCCTGAACATCTGCCCAGAACATTTCATAAGGATTTCCTAGGTAGAATACTTTTCCGTCAGTCGATCGAGTGTGATAGTGGCCGCTAAAGACCTTGGAGAACTTCGCAAATAGTTTGCTTTCCAAACCATGCTCCATGACGATTTGTTTATTAACTCTAAATCCTGCGAGTTCAAGGTGCCCCATCGCACACTTGCTAGTTGTATTTTCAATAAGTTTGAAAGTTGTTTCTTCATTTTCTTGATTAATCCAGGGTAAAAGTAAAATATCTAAACCACCAATATTAATTTCTGTTGGTTCACTATAAGTTTTAATGTTGGGATATTCCCTCAGCAAAAGATCTGGAGAATTAATTCTATTTGAATTCTTTAATGCGCAATCATGATTTCCGGTAATCATATGCACATCATAATTTTTCATTTTTTCCAAAACTACTCTTTAGTCCACTCTAATCCAGATAGGTCAATAGCTTTTCTAGAATCAAATGCATCACCCATGTGAATTATGGTTTTGATTCCATACTCTTCTAAAGTTGGAAAAAATACATTTTTGTAAAATAGTTCAAAATAATCTTGAAATATCTTTGAAGATTTTCTAGCACACCAATGTGTATCTGTGATTATTGCTACTTTCATTAATAACGAAGTTTGGAGTGAACAGCATCTTTGATACTATTATAGTCCGAATAGTTGTCACCGTCAATGGTGTTGTTGTCGTCAAACACTTCGCTGTATCCGCTCTTTTCTAAAATCTTATTCTTAATCTCAATCTGCTTCTTTTCCTTTTGGATCCTTCTCAAAAATGCGTAGTGAATAATTTGAGTGAAGTAGGCAAAAGGATTCTGTGATTTCTCTGGATTGAAGTTATGAATGTATTGAACACAATTCTCAATACCATCACAAATCATATCATCCTTAAACATGTAGTTTACAAAATTTGGTTTAAAGGATAAATGAGTTGCAATCTTTAAAAAACATTCTCCAATGTAATTGGGAATTGGGGGTTTAGTGTCCCATCTGGTCCCTCTATCGTCCTTAGTGGGCTCTCTTCCATATTTTTGTATGAAGGTTCTTTCTACTTCATCACGATACTTAATCAGAGCAGATAAAAATTCTTTATTGTTTACATAATGAACTGATCTTTTTCTTTTAGACATTATATTCGTAGTAATCATTTTACCTATCTATAAGATTTAATTACTATAATAATAACATCTTATTTGTATTTTTGCAATTAATTAAATACTTGACACAGACTCAGAATAGCAGTAGAATCTCTCTGTTAGGGTTGATAGGACAGCTTTAAGCTCTTAGATATTCTTAAAGATTCTTTCTAAGAGCTCTTTAGCTTCATCAATTGAACCAATATATCCCATTTTACGATTTATCTTGGAGTAGTTTGATCCATCTTCAGTTACCTGTCTGACATATGAGTTATATGCCATGATTATTTCTTGATTAGAAGATTCTGATACAGTAATTAAATCTTTTTTATTTACTATAAAAGTATCTTCATTTGAAGTCTTTATCCATGGTTGAATCTTAAGTCCAACTACTCCATTTGGTCTCTCTTTTACTTCAACAATTGTTATTGGATGAAGAAGTATAAGTAAAGTTTCATCTTCCTCTTCAGAAACAGAAACCTTAGCAAAGACTTCTTCACCATTTTTAAACTTTAATGAAGCATAAAATTCTTCCTCTATCATCCTTTTAAATTAATAGGTACAATTTCATAATTAAATTTCTCTTCATTATAAATTTTTACTCTTTCAATGAAATGATTCAAGGTATAATTTTTAGATGATTTGTATGTAATATCATCCGCAATATCATATAAAATTGCATTGGATTTATTTTTACCTTTTCTCAAAACTCTTCCAATGCTTTGAAGATTTCTAATTCTAGATTTGCTTGGAGAAGAGAAAATAACATTATGTAGATTTCTAATATTAACTCCTGTACTCATTGTTCCATAAGAAGCAATAATGATTGCATTATTTTCTTTCTCAGTTATTTCTCTTACTCTTTCTCTTTCTTCTACTCCAACACCACCATGAATAAAGAAAACTTTTCTTCCATTGGCATTACTATTTATTAATTCGAAAAGAATCTTTCCATGAGATTCTACTCTAGAAAATAAAATTAAAGTATTACCTTTCAAGTCTAGAGATAGATTCTTGATGAATTTATTTCTTTTTGAATTTCCAATTAAATATTGAACCTCATCTTCATAAGTTTCAAACTTTTTTGGATTGTGCTTTATAACTAAACAAAAAATATCTAATGTGGAAATAAATCCTTTTTCCATTAGTTCTGATGTTTTTGTTACTTTATAGGAAGGTCCAAACAAACCTTCAAGAACCCATTTATGAGTTTGAGTTCCATCTAATGTTCCAGTAAATCCAAATCTATACTTTGTATTATGCAATTTAGTCATAATATTAATTAATGACTTACTTTTGAAAAGGTGCGCTTCGTCACCAATTACAACATCATAGTTTTCAAAAAAACTTCTTTCCAATTTATAAATTGATTGCCATGTAGTTACTGTTACCGGAAGATCATTTCGTTTTTCTCTTCCAGAATAAATTTTATGACAGTAATCTTCAGCATTCCAACCATAATCTTTAAAGTCTCCAACCATCTGCTCTACAAGACTTGTAGTTGGTACAACAATTAAAATATTTTTTCCTTGAGATACAAAATATCTTACGATAGAATATATCATTAATGATTTTCCAGAAGCTGTTGGACTAATCATTAATTTTCTATTGTATCTTAATGCATCATACACACACTCTATCTGATATTTTCTAGGAGAATGTGTACAGATAGAGTGCATATAATCTTTTACACCTTCAAATGAGATATTCTCGTTTACCTCAAATGGTTGACCATAATACTTACTTGGTTTAAATTCGTAAGTATACCCATGCAATTTTATCTTTTCAATTACTTTATCGAGTAGTCCTACATAGATTTCTCCAGTATGTACGGACAATAATCTAATAGTTCCATCCCAATACTTATTTCTCATCTGAGGCATAAACTTTGCCCCAGGAACTTCGAACGTAAAGTATTCTTGGAGTTCATATAAAATATGAGGCTCACATTCTAGTTTGATGTAAACCTCATTCTTTTTTGAAATTTTTACGTCACTCATAATAATAACATTGCTGTCATTATTTATTCTGAGTATTTAAACTTGTATTCTAATATTATTTTATATAATGAACTTTTTAAAGACACTAAATGTTCTTGTTCAAATGGATGTCTGGATGGATAACCCTCCCAAGATTCTAATCTCTTTTCAACGCAATGATATAAAAGATGTATATCCTCGATTGAAAAATCTAAGTAATCTTCTCTAGAATCTTCTTCCATTATCCTAGACCGGATTGAAATCTCATGTACTCTATGCTATTTTTAATTTGATAAGTTCTGTTGTGAAGTTGTTTTAATATATCTTCCAGAAAATTTAAAACTGTATTATAGTATTCAATTTTCATTACCAATGTGGATAATTTTTCATCACCATCCAAATACTTATTTAAAGTATCTTTTTCTCTAATTTTATATGGAAATGGTTCTTCAGCATATACTTCAACTGAAGACTTTCCCGTATAATATTTGTACCTATCAAGAGTCAATTGCTTTTTTTCTTGCTCTTCCCTTTTTCTCAAAAGAAAAACTCTATTGTAAAGTTCATGATACTTTGCATGTAATCCAGGAATTTTTAAGGATTCCAAATGTAGATTATCAATATCCATAAAAGAATCTTTTTTCCACATTTCTTGGATTGATTCCAAGTCTATACTCATAGTTTGTTTCCGTTATTATCAGTTATATTGTAGATAGTATACTTGAAAAGAACCTCCGCTGTAAAGTATTCTGTATCAGTTTCTGTTGCACTAAATTCCAAAGGACTTAAAGAATATGGAAACATATCTTTAAATACTACCTTAAAGTTTGGAGAAAATGCACTATTTAAAACTTGTAAAGTTCCATCCGAGTATATATTCATCATAGGAGAGTTTTTATTTTCCAAAACTCTTTCTTCATTTTGAAGGTCAAATATTTCTTGTAAAGATTCTGGAAATCCCAATCCACGTATCCATTTTTGTATCTGCAAATAATTTTCTAGGTTTTCATCAACAAGAAATGTCAGTCTAAAATCGTCAAACTCAATTTTATCTCCAGGAATATCAACATCTTTTAGATAAGTTGGTTGTTCCGTAATACCTAGGGTCAATCCTGGAATATTTGCACTATTCGAAAAGAATGCAACCTTTGGTGCTCGATTCAAAATAAATTTAAATCCAACAGAAGACAAAAAATTCCTATTTGTAATCTGATTAGCAAAAATATTTCTTGTGCTAGCCATTTTTTCTAATTATTTAGATAAAAAAAAGGGGTCCGAAGACCCCCGATAACTCTTGTGAGTATGAATCACATGAGGTTCTTAACAGTAACTCTTCTGTAGTAGACGTTGCTGTTGGTTGAAAGTACACCAGGATTTGCGGTGTCTGCGCCCTTAGCGAATGGGTTTGCAACAATGCCATAACGAGTCTTAAAGCCAATCTTGGGCTGGAAGGTGTTCTCACCAACGGCACGAACCATTTGGAGAGGAACGTATGGGCAATAGAATAGACCTGCGTCATAAGGTGAAGAGCCCTTATAACCTACAACGTAGTACTGGTTAGTAGCAACGTTTGCAGCATAAGGATCGATATATACTCTCCACTTGCCCATTAGAACGCCAGCAAATGTATTGCCGGTGTCATCTACGTTGAGGTTTGCATTGAGTGCAGGAGTGTAATCGAGTACACCAGCCATTGATAGTGCAGAAGCAACATCAGCTGAGCACATGATTACATTACCCTTTCCTCTACGAGTTTGCTGAGCAATTGCGTTTGCATCGCGCTCGATTTGGAATAGGAGACCCTTGAACTTCTCTACGGACCAACGACCATTTGAATCGATGTCAAGGTCAAAAGTACCAGCAGTAGCGGTATTTGCCTGAGCACCTGGCTTAGCAACCTTATAAATGGTTCTAATCATTTCGCGGTTGATCTCAGCAAGAATCTCTGTTGAGAGAATATTTGCGAGTTCCGCTTCAGCGTTTAGACCATGGATTGCTTTGAGGTCCTGAGCGAGTTCTAGTGAGTACTCAGCTTTGAGTGCTCTTGAACGTGCAGTAACGGTGATTTTCTCGATTGAGAAAGCCATCTCGTTGAACTGAGCGCCGCCATCAGCACCAAGTGCTTCAGCTTCGTCAGTACGCATACCCTGACCAACGTTATACTGGTTAGCGCCAGTAGCAGCGTTGTTTGCTTGGTCAGATGCATCGAGAATGCCAGGGTTGGTTCCACCTTGAGCGGTAGTACCAAGACCAACTGTACCGTCTACCCAACCATCAGTTTCAGCGAAGGTTGAACCCTGACCAGAGAATGCTGAATCAACTTCATTATAGAAGTTCTCTGCACCTGACTGATTGTTGTAACGGGAACGCATCGCGAAGATGAGTCCGGTAGGACCACTCATTGGTTGAACGCCAGCGAGGTCATAAGCGACCAGGTTAGGCATTGAACGTCTGATTAGTGAAATCAGAACTGGGTCGAAACCAGCAACAGGTGAAGATGCACCAGCACTAAAACCAGCATTTGCGCCAGTGTTAGTATTTACTGTTGGGGTTTCGGTCAGGAATGAACCTGACTCTGAGAAAGCTTGTTGCTCTCTTAGGAATTTCTCTTGGTTTTCGAGCAGGACTGCGGTTACAGCTCTCTTATGTGAATCTTTGATTGAATCAAGACCCTCATAGTTGAGGAGAGGTGCCCACTTTTCCTGCAGATGCTCGGAATTGAACATTTGCGTTTACCTCTAAAAAGTGTGTTTTCGTTACGTTTGATTTAATATTAAATTCAGTTTTTGCTGAATGCTGAAAGAGTTTTCAGATAAGCAGCCATTGAACCAGAATGTACTTCTGGAGCAACATCTACTCCCTCTGATAGTGTTTCAGACTTAGCTGAAGGAGATACTTTTTTTGAAGTAAAATATGCTTCCTTTAAAGTCTCCAACTTTTCACGATATTCTTGCTCACTTTCAAACTCAACACTTTCGGCAAGTGAAGCGAGCTTTTCTTTCTGAGAAAGTGCTAGACCCTCAGAAACTTCGTCAAAGATTCCATCAGCAACCGACTCTGCAAGACGCTTGTTGAGGGAAACGTTCTTCTCAATTTGCTCGTTGAGTTTTGTTTCCATTTCATCAAGTTTTTCTACCATATTATTAAGTACATCATATTTATCTTCAGGGATTGATACATAATGCTCTTCAAAAAGTCCTTTCAGACCACTCATGAAGGACTCACTGAGTTCTTCCTTGAGTCCATACTCAATAGAAAGCTTGTTCTCAGTAATCCATTCTTCTGCGACATATTCTAGATAAGAATCAACACGCTCATTAAGAGCTTCTTTGATTTCTTGTACTTCTTCTGCCAGTTTTTCTTCATATCTTACTTCCAGTGCTTCCTTAATTTCGGAAACCTTAGAATTTAATGCAGCTTCAAAGATGGTCTTTGCCTTTTCTTTGAAGTCCTCGGAAAGTTCTTCACCTTCGATTAGTGCATTGACATCTTCTTCGATATCAAAACCTTCTTCAGTCTCTTCTTCTACAACTTCTTCTTCTACAACTTCTTCTACAACTTCTTCTTCGGTAACTTCATCTTCTGAAATTACTTCTTCCTCTTCTACTTCTACCTCTTCAGCTGCTACAGCACCTTTAGTGACAACATCCTTAACTTGCTTAAGGGTTGCACCAGGTGTGCTGAGTTTTGCTGAATCATCATCAGCCTTATAATTTTCTGGAGTAGGACCACCTAAATCTTCTACACTAGCAAGTTGAGTGCCAGGGTCGGCCATGGTTGGCATGGCTTCTGCTGGCTTAGCGCCTGAATTAACGGCGGTTCTGGATTGCTTTGTGCCTACTTCCATTTCTTGTAGATCTCCACTAGACATTTGAACTCTCCGATTAACCTCTATTTTAATCTATATTTATTTATAAAATTACAAGTTTACTAAAAAATTATTAAATAGTTCTAATTTTTTTTCTTCTAGAATTTTTTGGTCAACATAAGTGTTGATTCTTTTGGCAGTATTTTCTGCAAGTTTTTCTCTAAGAATTCCTCCGTCCCAAATCCACTCCTTTCCTTCCATAATTCCCTGAACAAAAGCATCTGGAGCAGATGGATCTGCAACAATATCAGCAGCAGTTGCTAACATAAAGTCTTCTCCAACTTGCTTATATCCTTCTTTAGTAGAAGTCAATGAACCAATACCACGAGAAGAAACACCAAGGCAAACACCTTCTTTTAGAAGTGATTCTGCAATCTTACCCATTGGGGTTGAGAGAATCTGTGCCTTTCCGATGAAGTTGTTACCCTTTTGTTCAAGTGCAACAATCTTATGAGAAACTCTATCCAGGTTTACTGTTGGACCATCTGGATGTCCGAGTTCTCCAAGAGCACGACCCTTATTGACATACTGTTCAGTATATCTTTTTACTTCTCTCTCCATAATGGACATGGGATACATACGTCCATTTCTGTTTACGCACTCTGCTTGAAGGAAAGGTCCAGTAATATAGAGTTTTGCTGATTTTCCAGCACCCTCTGTAATAACCTCTACCTTTTCGATTTCTTCTCTGATTAGTTTCATTTGATTACCCGGTAAATCCTACTTTTACTCCAGAAACTGTTCCCCCAGTTGCATATACGCAATGAGTAGCAGTTTTTTCTAAGTACTCAACAGCGTTACCTGGCAATGTAAATGAACCAACGCCGGTTCCACTTTGAGTTTCAACAACTGTAATTACAGAAGCTGTTGTATTGTTATTTACTAAACGAACAACAGTGGCATTTGAAAAACTTGTTGCAGTTCCTGTAGTTGATGGGACTGCAATCTCATCAGCTAAAAGTAAAGTTCTTGCCATTATTTCATCCCTCTTCTGATTGTTCTGTGTCGAATACTAAAGATGCAACACTAGGTCTCATCGAATCAATTTTTTCAGATGCTTTTGCGTAAAGAGCATCTTTGATTTTGTCACTAATTTCAGAAGCTGAAGAATCAGAACCAATTAAATTTACAATTTCTTCCATAAAAATTTATGATGTCTATATTCTCTATTTATATTTCTCCGCCTTTGGGAGCTTCTACAGGTTTTTCATCAATTTCTGGTTCTACTGGAACTGCTCCCATTTCACCATCAATAGTGTCTGAAACACCCATCATGCCTGGATCTGGCATTGCATTTGGGTCTGGAATTACTCCAGATTCAATTTCTTTCTCTATAAGTTTATCTTGCTCCAAAATATCTTCATCAGTTTGACGAAGAACATGTCTTCTAATATAATCTTGAGAATAATATTTACCGACATAAGGTTCTGCAGTTGCTAACAAATTCAATCTTTCATTCATTAGTTCAGACTCTTTCAATTCTGAGAAATGATTGTCATATAGGAAATCATATTGAATATGCTCAGACATCTTTTCCCAATCTTCTAAAGTAACTATGTTCTTTAGAATCAATTGAGTTTTTAACATGTCACTAAACATATTAGAAAATCTCTTTCTTAAACGACCAACAAACTTGGTGAACTTAAGTTCATCGCGAAGAATTTCTGAAGAGCGTCCAAGATTAAATCCACCTTCACCATCCATTCTTGATGATGGCACATTTAGTGAACGATATAACTTTTTCTTAAAATATTCAATGTCGGTAATTTCTCCCAGATTTTGTCCACCAGGAAGTGTAGAGATTTCAGTTCCTCTACCACCTTCTCTTCTTGGAAGCCAAAAATCTTCAAGCATACTCATATATTTCTTATCATCACGAATTTCTCCGGTATTTGCATCATATACTTGTTTGTTGCGATAACGCATCATGACATCACGAAGATATTGTTCTGCTTTAATCTTTGGAAGATTGCCAACATCAATGTAGAAAATTCTACGCTCTGGTGCTCTTGATAATCTGTAAATTACCAAAGAATCTTCAATCATTCTCAATTGGTTAAGAGATTTGATTGCTTTGTTTAGATATGATAAAGTAATTCCTCTATTTCTATCTACCAATCCTGATGTGCAATATGTAATTGCATCTTTGGCGATTTTAATTCCTTGACTCGCAGATGATTGTTGTCCACCAACTGTTCCTAAAGGATATGAAGTTTTTGGATTGTAAAGAAAATACTCTTCGACTTCAGGAAAATCGTAATCTAATGGATTAGTATCTTCTCTGTTTCTTACTATATTTAAATCATTTTTATTTGACTTTTTCTTCTGTCTCACATAACGCATTTTCATTGCGTCAATGTAACGTAGTTCTTGTATTCCTTCTTGAGGATTTTTAAAATCGATTACTTTGTGGTAAAATAATTTGCCATCAATATACCAATTCCTATAAATTTCATGGCATTTTTTGTCAAAATCCAATAAGTCTAAAATGTTTTTAAATTCTTCTCTAATTTTCTTTTTCAGACCATCGCTAGCATTCAGATTTGATAATTCGATGCTCACTGGAACATCATTGGAATCTGATACAATTGCTTCATTGACAATATCTTCAATAGCACTATCCACTTCCGGATGAAGAGCCATTTCTCGATATCTTTTAATTAAATCAAATTCTGTTCGATATACGCCCTCTATATCTACGTAGGAACCAAAAAAACCACTAGTCAAATAGTGGTCAACCCCGTCCTCATTATTTTGAGGAACGGGGGAAACTACTGACGGTGATTTTTTGGATTCGTCTTCAATAGAAAAACCAAATAGTTTTGCCATTATTAAAATAAATAAACTGCTTTGTTAATACTATTTATTAAGCAATAACAGTTCCAGTTGCGTCTCCAGTTTCGCCTGCAGTCCAATACTGAATTTGGAAATCTACAGTATACTCTTCGATAGTATTAGTATCATCATAAGAAAGTGCAATTTCTCCAACATTAGTTGGGAAAATGTCATAGAACTTATATGTTCTTAATGGTGCAATTTGTGTTCCATCTACAGTATCTGAGTTTGTGGTGGAGAATCTAGTTCCAGCACCTCTTCCAAGTTGATGAACATATGCATCAGTCATGTATGAACCTGGATTTGTTGCACCAGTGTTATTATCAAGTTTGCTGATAGAATTCATCCAAAGCTCAAATGCTGTTCTGAGTTTGAAATCCTCATCATTTATAATGGTCACTGACCAAGGATCAAAGGTTCTATCACCAGCAACTTTGAAATTTCTTCCTCTGAAGGGAACGCTAATTTCTGAGATAGTTGATGCTGGTAAAGCAGCTGCTTTACATAGAAACTTAAAAGTATCTACTTCTTGACCAGCACCAGTCTTCCAGAGAGCTGTAAGTGGTGCTGGAAAACTTGGAAGCTCAACTTCAAATAGATTGGGTCTAGCTCCACCACCAGCAAGTCTTTCTTTAAATCCTGAGATTGTTCTTAGGGTAGACATTTGTAATTCCTCCGTTTAATTTATTTAAATAATTATCAAACTCTACCAGCTACTTCTTCGAAAGAAATACCAGTTCTAGTAGCAACAAATGTTAGTGTTACATAATTAATGGATTTGGTTGGTTTGAGGAAAATATCAGCTCTAAATTCATTGTTATCAACAACATCTGGAGTATTATTTGTTTCATCGCAAATTACGAGGAAATCATAAATTCCTCTCTTTGCTTGAACATCTCTCAGATAAGGTTCTACAATATTGACGAAGTTTGCTCTTGTAACTTGGTCATTTAATTCAAATAGTTGAGCTTCTGCACTTCTCTTAAGAGCCTGTTCAACTGTTAGGAATAGTCTTCTAACATTGATTCTATCAAAAGCTGAAGCATATCCAAGTCCAGTCTTATCTCCAAAGAGTAGAATACCAATTCCTGGTTGATTTAGGATTGAATTTACTCTTGCTTGATATAAAGTATCTCTTTGTGCTTTGCTTGGATTATATGCCAACTTAATTGCATTGTTAAGAACACCTCTTTGCTGACCAGCTGGTGAGAACCAGGGGTAAGAATTTAGAGCAGTTCTTGCCATTAATCCGGCAACATCAGCATTACATGGGATGTATCTAAATGTGTTGTTAAATCTATCGTATGTGTACTTATATCCACTATCAAAAATTGCATATGATGAAGAATCGATAGGTTCAAAGAACTCTACAACATTGTTTGTTTGAGTATTTGTGTTTGATATATTGACAACAGAAGTTCTATTCGGAGAAATTACTGCAACACAATCTTTTCTTTCTTTAGCAATTGCAATTAGTTTTTTCGCTTTTGCTTGAGACTCGAACTTGTCATCCAGTCCAGGACCACAAATTAGATAATCAACTTCAACTTCATCAGAATTTGAGAATAAATCATATGCTGTAATCAAATCTCCAAGTTCTGCCTTCATTCCGGCACCACCAGAACCATAATCTTTTCCACCAGTTAATGTGAATGATACATTACCAATAGCATTGAATGTTCTTGATTGTGCATTTACTCCCCATGAACCGGAAGCGGCCGTAATTTTTGTAAATGACGAATTGTTTCCGCTATAAGTTGTGAATCCTGTAGCTACTGGAGTGATGGAATTTGTAGTGTCTTCAGAATCATATGCAGGAGCACCTGAATAAATGTTTTCAGAATAAACTGAAAGATAATCTCTATAGTAATTTTTGGTAGGTGAATTTACTGAAGATACTGAATCAAGAGCTTTTGATAAACCAATATGCTTTTCGATTAAATTACCTTGAATTCCTGTTAAGGAACCATTATCATCAACTACTACAACGTGAACTTCATCATTGTATGAATTTCTTTCTGCTGCATATTGAGTTGTTGTTGGTTTTTGTGCTAAAGACTTCCAATAAATTGTTCCATTATCAATGTCTAAAGTCTGTTCATTATACCAATCTGTAACAGAAGATAAAGTGCTAGTTCCAATGCTAGTACCAGAAGCATTCGTAAAACTTACTGAGTCACTTGCTAAGAAGGAAGATGCTCTATCATATTGTGCATAATCCACTCTTGTTTCTGTTCCTGCAGAAGAAACTCTTGACAGCACTTTTACAGTGACTTTAGATGTTGTTCCTGAAGTACTGATACCAGTTACAATTGCCTTTAAATATCCATTAAAGCTTTCTGTTGAACCTGTAGCATTGCTAGTAGTTGTAGAAATTGAAACCGTAACTCCATATCCAACTACAGTTGCTCCAAGACCAGTTAAACTTCCGGAGATATTTAAAATTTGATCTGCTCTGCCATCAATAACACAGACCTTCAGATTATCTGCCCATTTTCCGGGATTTTTAGCGGCATAGTAATAATTTGCAGTAGTCTTCGAATTATAATCTTCAAAATTTTTGATTTTTAAATCCGTATTATACTGGGTATTTACACCAGCATTTGCATTTTTTAAATTGGTGCTATCAGTCCTTACTACTTTTAGAACACCACCATATGAAAGATATGATGCTGCGCTCATCCAGTATTCGTATTGTCTATCTGTGGACAATGGTTGTCCAAATACGTTAAGAAGCTCGTTCTCAGTAGCAATATTGGTAGCTTCTCCGACTGGTCCAATTGAAAAAGGACCAGCAATTGCTCCAATATTGTCTAGTACATTATCAGCTCTTCCTACAGTTAAATCAACCTCTCTAGTTAATACACCAGGAGACAATTGAGGAGTCGCCATTTTTTTCTCCTAAGATCTCATTTACCTAAAAATATTTATTAAAATCTACACTTTCATTTGAGGAAACTGTGCATGAACACTACCAATCGGGATATTTAAAATCATCAAACCTTGACTTATCTTTTCTCTTTTCAGTGACTCTTTTTATGGTGCATTTTTTGCATTCATATGCATATGATGATAGATGATATTTATTTTTTCTTGTTTTTTAAAATCCATCTATCAAATCTTTAGTTTCTCCGCAGGACCTACATTTTCTTTCAGTCAAATAAAGGTGTTCAACTTCAAATTGATCACTAATATCCATCATCTATAATCCCACATATATGACATATCACCGTATTCATCAGTAAACCATCTATCACCAGTTTCATCCACAAAAGAACCTCTATCATCAAAACCATCAACAATAAAACCAAAAGGAGACATGTCCTGTTCTATCTGATTCTTTTGTTCTTCATATAGTCTTTTTCTAATATCTTGGTCCGTAAGTTCTTTAAAGTAATCCTGAGCAACTAACCACGCATATATTACTAAGCACATTGCCAAATCATCATTACACCCATCTTCCGCTTCAAATGAGTTGTGCTTTGAAATGAATGTAGTAAGCTCTGAAATAATCTCATAATCATTGAAAATAATCTTATCTTCTTCAATGATTGTTTTGAGATTGAGTGCTCCAACCTTCTTAACCGTTTTGGACATCTTAACGCCAAGTTGGGTCTTCTTTCCAGAAAATCCTTGACCAACTATTTGTCCTGCTCTTCCTCTCATGGAGCACATCAATACATTTTGATACTCTAAATCATAATGAAGAAGTGATGCTACTTGATCTCCAATATCATTTACTTCGCAAAGAATATATGCCCCATTGTAATTTTTTGCTACTTCGTATATAATGTTAGGGAACAACATTGGTTTAATTTCATTGTTCCTATACTTTGCAACTAATCTGTGGGGAAACTCCGTAATATCAACCACAACAAATGCTGAGTAATCTTCACTTACTCCTCTGGCAACATCTACTGTGATTATGTAATCGTGATTTTCTTTAGGGTTTTCATAAACATCTAAACCAGCATTTCTTTTTATTGGTTCGGAGTAAACTAAAGATTTTAATTTTGATGGCGCAATCAAAGTATCGACAGAACCTAAGAACTCACATTCAAACTCTACCTTGAATTGCTGTTCTGAAGTGTTTGCTATAGTTTGTGCTTTCCACTCAGCATCGCGACCAGGAACCTCTGACCAATGAACATCTGTAGGAACATATTCATTCTTTCCTTTTTCTGCATCATGCCAATATCGATAAAAATGGTTCATCCCGTGAGGGGTTGAAACCATAATTACTTTGGTGTTTTTACCAGAAGTAATAGTAGGATAAACAGATGCAAAGAACGAGTCAGCAATGTGATTTGGGACGAACGCGAACTCGTCGAGAAAGAGGATGTTAAATGACATACCTCGGACAGCACTTGCAGACGTAGAAGCTGCCAATATCTTACTGCCATTTTCTAACTCGATGTTACCTCTATTCCATGCAATAATACCCTGCTGCATCCATTTGGGCAAGTTTTCGTAAGCAGTAGCAAGTCTTCCAAGAAGTTCTCTTGCAGTTGCTGCTTTGTTTGCCAGAATGCCAATGTTTACGCTATCATTAAAAATAAGATAATGAAGAAGATAAGATACCACAGTTGTAGACTTTCCAGTCTGTCTAGGCATCTTACAGATATTAAATCTGTTTTTATGAAAATTATTAATTAATTTTTCTTGAAACTCATAAGGATGAAATTGAGTCAATCCTTCATCAAGAGAAACAATTTTAATGTAATTATGTGCAAAATAAACTGGGTCTTCTTTACACTTTACAAATTCTAAAATTTGCTCTTGAGTAAACTCAATTTTTGTATTTGCTTTTTTTAATAAAGGATTGCCGAGATATACTTCACTCATAATTAACCTTACAACTCATTTTTAATTAGTAAAATATCAAAAGCAGCAGTAAATCTACCGTTGTTACTTCTAGTAGTTAGTCTGACATCAATATCAGTTTTTTCTGGCATTTCTTGTGGAAAAGAAAACTTATAATTATATCCTCCGCCGCCAGTTAGTTCAAAAGTGTGTCCGACTCTAAAAATTGTAGCAATTGAATTATATCTTATATACATGAAACCAGTTGCATCAGCACCATATTGAGCAGTAGCAGTGCCTTGATAAAGGTAACCAGTGTATCCAGCAGGAACAGTGTAAACTGACATTAGAGTTTGACCAGCCCCAGCAATAATGCGAAGAACTTGTGTTCCACCTCTAGAAAAGTTTAGTTGCCCTACATTCTCTCCAGATCCACTAGAAACAAAACCACGATAAACTCTCTTAAATGTCTGAGTTCCTGTTACTGTCCCTGTACTGGAAAGAGTAAAGTCCTCAGAGACTAGTTCGTAGTTCTCATCAAGTCCCTGAATGGTTACTACTTTGCCATTATCACTAGCACCTACCTGTGCTGCTACAAGAACTCCAGGAGTGTCAAAAGCACTCCAAGGATAAAGAGTATCTCCCTTATCCCATACAGATGCGGTGGTGTTGATTGATTGTGAAGGAGTTGCACCAAACTTGTGGATTTGTGATGCACCTCTTACCTTTCCACGGGAAACGTTTAGATCAAACTGTTCATCCCAAATATAACTATTAAATGCCATAATCAATCAATCCATTCAAGTTTTGATGGGTGGTATCTTTTTGCATTTCTAATGTTAAAATTCTTTTCCTCTACTGGATAAATTTGATGAACTACAGCTCCTGGATATTCTCCTTGAAGTTGCTCAGCAAGTTCTTGTTTTGAAGGGACTCCTGTTTTTGTCACCATTTCAAATCTGTAAAGATTTCCTTTCCACATTACATCAGCAACATAATTTTCCCCAACAGATTGTGGTTGCTCCTGAGATCCATTGATGTAAAGATTTCCGTTAAAATCTCCAGATATGTTTACTGATTCTGATAGAAACTGTTTAAAATTTTTCATGAGTCTCCTTTGCAATTCCAACGGCGGCGTGCTTTGCAGATTGGTTTATCTGGTGTTTTTGTACAATCAATGTTATGCATATCTTTTTGTCCTTTAGAGCGACGACAAAAACTATTTTGTCTTTCTGCTCTTTTTCCAGTTGGATTCTTTTCAGTTACTGCAGTTTTTAATTTAGACTTTGGATTTTCTTGTTTATACTTATCAACCGCACCTTGACTCATTCCATCAGTATTATCTTGGCGATTAGCTTTTTGCCAATCTTCCACTTGAAGAAGTGGTTGACCAGGTTCATAGTCTCTGATATTGAAATAAGTAAGTCTAGAATCTGGATATACTTTTCTTACCTGATCCTGAACTTCTGTTCTTGTAGGTCTCTTTCCTGAAGGGAAGAACATCTGAAGAGAATAAACTTTACCTCTCCAAGAAACCATCGCAAAGATGATGTTTCCATTCTTTGCAGGCATTCTTACAGATTCTTCAATTTCTTCCGATTCTTCTGATTCTTCCGAATGATATCCAGTTTGATTGCAATGCTTACAACCTTTACCATTACATTTTGGACATTCTTTCTTTTCTGAAACTAATGGTTCTGGTTTAATTATATCAATAACTTCAGCAAAAGTGTTTCCATCAGCATCCTCAATTTTTACATCTTCACTAACGGACTTCCATCCACCACCTTCAGACTTATATCCTTTTGCAGCCCATCCATTTGCATAAGCAGATGGATAAACATCAAACTTTGCTTTTGCTTTTGATTTCCACTTTGCCCACAGCTTTGGATTAGTTGGTTTGTTCTTCTCTGTAAGAACTTCTGCTTCCATTTCAAGTAGAATTTTATCAACTAGTGAAATTTCTTCCTTTCTTACTGGGGGTAAGGATACTCCTGCCATTCTAGCAGCAGTTTTTTGTTCACCTCCAGTCCCTCTTTGTGTAAGAGTATCTATTTTCTTTGCTCTTTTTGCTCTCTTTGCATCGGATGATGTATGAGTAATTTCAAAACTTGCTTCACTCACCTTAACGCAAGAACCTTCTTCATAATCTGCAGTTCCTGATTTTTTTCTATATCCTTTCCAACAAGGACCTTTTTTTGCTTCATCCATAGATTCTTGAGAATCATGCTCACCACTATCAACATAATCTGCTGCAGTATCAATGTAATCTGCTGCTTTGGTGATTTTTGATTGGACCCATGCCTCAATATTCCCTTCACCCTTCATTTTTGCTTTAAGACGCTTTACTGCATTTTCAATGGTGGCGAGTTCAGATCTTGCCATAGAATATTCATGGTCTTTTTGGTTTTTTTCTTCACCAATATTATTAGAAACCATTTTAGGTTTTCCTCCTTTACCTGGACGATCTGCTACGGGGTCTTTTTCTCTTTTTCTTCTTACAGCAGCAGCAATTTCCTTTTTTGTCATTTTTGCTGCTTTTTCTTTAGAAAGACACTTAGGTTTTGGTCCTTCACCATCATCATCCTCTCCACGGGCACATTTTCCAGTTCTTTCACCTTTGGTGTTGTATTCATCCCATCCACCACCACCGACACCACCTTCGCCGCCTGTTCCGAACCATTTTCTAAGATCTTCGTTCATTTTACTGGATTGGATTTTGTTTCTTCACCCCTAGCTCTTTTATCTCTTCCTGCACAATGTGCTTTCTGAGAAAATCCTTTTGGATTTGAGCAATCTATACTCTTTTTATATTTATTAGACCAACTTTCTTTGAACTGTTTAAATGTTTTCATCTTCTTTTTGCTGTTTTAGCAACTTATTAAGTTCTGCGGTAGAACCGATGAACAATGCATTATTAGTAACATTTGTTGGACCTTTAGAAGATTTATCTTCTTCAATATCTTTTAACTTTTTCTGAAGATCCATTAACTTATCAGTAGCGTCAGAGACACTCTTAATCAATTGACCAGCAACTTCATAAGCTCTTGGAGCATCCGTTTCCTGCGCCAATTCTAATATCCCATTAATTGCTTCTTGACCTTTTTCTATTAGAGAATATAAATTTCCTCTAGTATACTCATAGTCCTTTACAACCTCAGTTTTGGATTTTTGTGAATTGTCAATTTCCACATCAACTCTTTTAGCAATCTTTAATTCATCTTTGAGAATATTATTCTCAGTATTGAATGCATCATTCAAATCTTTAAATTTTTCTATGTCTTTCATAAGAAGCTATCATCAAATCCAAAATCATCTGTAGGTTGTACTAGAGCATTATCTGCTGAATTGATTTCAAATACCTCAGTTCCGGAGACGTGAGCTGTTATTGGAGTTCCATATTCACCTCTAGAAACTGTAATTTTGTTTCCGGATTTGGATTTCACAAAGATGGTTTCACCATCAATTGTAATGTAACTCTTTTGCTGTACTGCTGATGCATCTGTTAAGGTGAAAGTACTACTTTCAAGTGTAATATCCTCTCCTAGAGTTGTGATAGAAGCACCTGTGTAGTTCTTTGTTGCTTTTGGTTCAACAACATAAGTAAGTTCTCTGGTAGGAGACTTTGTTCTTTCTCCAGCAACATAACCAATAGAAACTTTTCTGATAATATCTGCAGATTTGTTTTCGGATACTGGACCAAAAATATATGTCTTTGCTGTAAACTTTAGAGTATAAATTAATGCTCTTCTGGTAGAAAAATCACCCTCATAATCATCTTCCATTACAATAGAATCCATTGTTACTGGAATATCTCTTTTTTCTCCAATAAGAGAAATTAAATCAATTGAGATATTGTAAGATGGTTGAAAATATGGTAGAATTTGTTCAACAATCTGGAGCATATCATCATTGCTCTTTGTCATAATAGACAAATCAAATTCCACATTATATGGAACTGGCATGTAAGTCTTTCTTACATCAGACTTATTGTCTTTATTGACCGAAATAAAAGATTGTGTTGTTGAAAGTTTTCTTGATGGGTCATAATTAATTCCTACCATTTCAAAGGAAAGTCTTGGAAGAGTGATTTGGGTTGGTCTATTCAAATCCGGAGATTGTTCCAATCTTGCCAAAAACTTTTGAGTTGGTCCATATGCAATCGGAACTTCCACAATAGATGTAATATTTCCCGATTTATCTTTCCTTTGAATTTCAATCCCATTAAAAAGAGAACCGAATCCAATCACCGTTTTTCGTAATATCTCGTGATAAAAATAATCAAACATAATTGCGTCCTAATAAACTATGGAGTCCCGAATGGATTTGACTCTGTAAAATCTAATATCAAATCCGATTCCGTTTGAATCTCATCATTCTGAGAGTAGGAATCATCGTTAGTTGTATTTATCGAAGAAACCTGGTACATTGCTTGAGAAGTGTCTCCAACAATAATTTCTCCACCAACAAAATCGCCTTGAATATTTTTAAGTTCCAGAACATTAGTGGAAGAATTCCAAGAATTGACTCTTGCTCTCACACTATTTGCTAATCCAGTTACGGTCTCATTATAAATGAAACTTCCAGTTCCAATTAGATTTGGAGCAGAAATTGTAATGGTTGGTGTTGAACCATATCCAACTCCAGCATTTGTGATTCTAATTTCAGTAATAGAACCATTTCGTACAATTGCTCTAGCAGTAGCAGCAGTAGATGCAGAACCAACAAAAGTCACGCTAGGTTCTGAATAATATCCTGAACCACCTGAAGTAACTGTAATTACTCCAACAATTCCATCTGATATTGAAGCATACGCCTCAACACCTTCTCCACCACCTCCAATAAATGCAACCATTGGTGCCTGAGTATAACCATATCCGGAATTTCTGAGTTCAACTCCTTGAACTCTATATCCAGTTCCTAAAGTATCACATTGGTCAACAATTCCACTAATTAGAGTTGCTATTCCTATAGCAGTTCCTCCAACTTCTGGAGATGATGATATTGCTACTCTTGGAGCACTTGTATAATTTCTACCTCTGTTTGTTATGGTAATGTAAGAAACTCCACTATCAATTATTCCTGCAATAGCGGTTGCGGTAGAACCAATTCCAAGTACATTTAATGTTTGTACATTTCCATAATCTTCAATTACGTCATCAATAGTATCAATATCGGTATCAATAACTTCATCACCATATCTAAACAATTCGCACCTTAATTCATACACATAATTTTTCTGTAGTTGATAAAATGGACTTTCGTGCTCAACATACTTAATTTCAAATATTTTATTTCCTAATGGAAAAAATATTAAATCTCCCTCTTTTGGTCTAGTTGATAGTTCAATATTTGAAATATTTTTTATAAGTGGTGTAATATAATTTTCAAATCTTTCCTTTGATATTACTAAAGTTAAATCATCTAAATCTTGTATGCCAAATTTAGATAAAATTGTACCCTGACCACCATATCCATCATAAGAAGATACATAAGCTTCTATTGGATATGCGTTTTCAAATTTAGATTCTATTACTTCTTCAATGACAGTATTTTTTGTCATGTATTTTCTGGGCATGTAATAAACTTCCACCCCATACATTCTCAACTGCTCATTTATCAAATCTTGAAGTAAGCCTTGTTCTCCAGAAGAACCTTGAAGAAAAAATGGATTTAGCATAAGATTATCCTATCATGTCTAATGGTGGCATCTCATAATAAGATGACATCCTTTCCATTAAATCGTCAATTTCTTTTTGAGCATCATCATATATTTGTCTACCATTAAATTCTATTCCTCCAGGAAGTTTTACACCATTGAACTTAATTAAATTCTGACCCCACTGTCTTTTTATCAATGATGTTAAATATGTCTTTAAAAATGAGTCATTCCAAACATTTTGATAGTCTAATGGATTTAGTGCTCGATAACAATCTATAACAACATGCTGTCCAGATTGAACACTTGCCCAATCAATATCAAGATATAATCTATTTTGTCTCTTATTAAACCTTATTTGTTTTTGAGTTGTGAGGAGAAAATCCAAATCTTCCAAATAAGTTTTTACCATAGAATATGTCAAAAGTTCTGTTGAACCCCAATAGTAAATATCATTCAAAAATAGTTGATATTTGACACTAAACATTCCACTCGAAAGGCTATTTGAACCTTCAAATTGAAATATTTTGTTTACTCCAATGATGTGATCTGGTATCTGAATATAATTAGAAGTTTCATAAAGGTCAAAGGTAATATTAGTTGTTGAAGTTGCTGAAGTAGTTGCAATTCCAACACCAGAGGATGTTTTTGCTCTTCCCCTATCAATATCATCTTGAGTTAATTCATATTTTAGAAACGTTTGAACGACCCCATCAAAATGCCGTTCTTGGAAAAACTGAACGGCATCATCGACAAGATCTTCTATTTGCTCATCGGCAACATTAATTTCCAAAACTGGCGCACCAAGCTTCCTTTTACAGTAATCAATTAATTCTTGCCTAGTAGATGGTTGTGCCATTATTTTTACTAAAAGGTTTTTCTATATTATCTAGTTATTATTTCTTATTTGATAGTTCAATCAAAAGATTTTTAATCTCACTAATTTCATTTTTTACATAATTTAATTCGGATTCTATAGAATCCATTCTCTTCAATTCACGTTCTTTTCTATTTTTTATTCTCATGTAATTTTCATAATCTCTAGAATTGGTATTTAGAATTGCATTGCTTTCTAAATCCCTTATTAAGTTACTATCGTTTTTTACTTTTGCAAAATCCATTTTACTATGCTACAGCAACTACTCTTAAGTCTTTAACTAGTGGTGGATAAGATTGGTTTGTTGAAGAACCTATTAGTTTTATAGAAAAATACTTAAATGACTCAACATTTGCAGTAAATTCATACTCTTTGAATAAAATATCACTTAAACCATCATCTAAAATATCAGTCTTTATTGGCTTAGTATCTGGCGTTCCATCATTTAAAGCCTCATCTATTACATTTCCAATAGAATCTAAGTTTTTATATCCTGGGAATGGATAATAAATGTCTTCATCATCAATATTATTCTTTATAGAATATAATGCTCTAATGTCACCAAATACATTAATATATGCACTCATATACAATTTTATTGTTGTGGCTGGAACTTCTAGTGATATTGTTTTTGTTGCATAATTAAATGCTGATGGATCATCTTCCATTGTGGAAACTCTACCATCTTCAGCATAATTTTGAATTTTATTGTTTACTCTGTTTGAAACTAAAACCATTCCAACTCTATCCATATCAATTACTGGTGAAATGAATTGAGAATTACTTCTCATTTCCATGAACACCGACATAGATTTTTTCCCTGGAAGATTTGAAAGTCTATTTTGCTCATTTACATTAGAGTAAATCGCTCTTGGAGAATCGAAGTAATTTTCCCCATTAATATCAAAAGGTTCAAATCCTTTATCTTCATATGGAGGCTCACTTCCATCAACACTTCTTCCTGCAACTGTTCTGATTGTAGATCTAATTTGAGTCCCCGGTAATATGCTAGTTTCTATAATTGGTTTTGCCAAAGTAAATTGTATATTTTGAGAAGCTTCTATCTCAGAACCACCAGTCGATTTTGTTTCGTTTATATAAAGTTTTGGATATGGTGCATTTACACTCCTATCAACTTGCCCATTGGGTAGTGGGTCAGTTTTTCCATCTTGAGATGTATCAATTTTTATATGATAATAATCTAAATCTATGGCATCCTGTACTGTGACTTCAGATAAATTGTGATTTTTATTAATTCTTCTTAATGATATTCCATTCAATTCATATTTGAAAATTTGAGTCTTAAATCTAGTATTACCTCTATGTACTTGTATAGGAGTGCTATCAATTCCTCTGGTTAAACCAGTTAGACTATTTTCCGTTACTCCGGTATAAGAAATTATTTCATCATCTATTAATACATATCCTGGATTTGTTGATGATACTGAAACATTTTCAAAATTGGAATATAAACTAATTCCACCTCCACCGGAAAATCTTAGTTCATTTGATTCGGTTCTTGATAATCTTGTGGAGAGTATTTTTGGAGTTGTATCTGGAGATACCTCAGAAATTTGAACTATATCTGTATTGGAGTTCATTCCATGATTTCTATGATTGACTTTTATATGAAGTCCATCATTAATTACCAAAAGTCCGTCATTTTGGATGTAAATATCTGTTGAGAAACCAGAATTTATGTTTTGGAACTCCCCATTGTTGAGTGAATTTGAAAATTGTAATGTATATCCAATTCCAGTTATAAACTCTCCTTGAACATCGTCAATTATAATTTGATTAGAACCATTTAATGCAGACAAAGATAATTTTAAATTTCTTCCTGCACCAGAATTTATTTCAGCAGTTAAAACGTCTCCAACACTATATCCAGATCCACCAGACGTAATAGTAGATGCAATCGCTACTCCATTTGAAATTGTAATATCTGCTGTTGCATTTTTACCATCTCCTGTAAGTGAAATCAAATCAACGTCAGTATATGTTACTGATCCTGTTAAAGGAGTATATCCAATTCCAGCATTAATTAAACCTAATGTTCCAGTAGCGGAACCGGCCAATCCAACATAGTTTCCAGAAGCTCCAGTTCTAGTTTGATATATGGTATTTCCTTCAAGTAAAAGGGTATCTTCAACTTCTAGAGATGTAGTAACTTTTATTTTTCTACTAACCATTTCAAATGGGTCTTCAATCAATGTTGCTACTTGTTTGTTTCCTGCACTCAATTTTGGATTGAAGAAAAGAACATTACCAATATTTGAAGTGAAATTAGCTCGATAAAGAGTAAATTTTAAATCTTCATACGGTTCTTCATTCCAAGAACTTGAACTTTGACTTTTAAATAGACCCCCAGACAATGGCTGTTTAGTTACTATTGAAGGAAACTTAGTTTCATCATCTGTATCTATAATATTTTCTTTACCAAGTTCCGACACAAATACCTTATAAGCGGTAGTATTTGGCGAAATTATTACTATAGAATGAAATTTTCCACCCTCAAGGAATACTGGAGATTCAAAAGTCACTCTTGTAGCTTCTGTAGCAGTATCCGATACTACTACATTCTTTGGTTTAAGTACAACTTCACCAAATGGATATACCTTTTTTGATGGATATCCAAATTCCATTGGTCTCAATTGAACAGTTACTGGAAGTCTTCTATCTTTACTATAGAAGTATAAATCCAATGATGTTGCATAGATAC
>Ga0255768_10000903_pt1 | contig 31217 bp, 41 predicted proteins | sample 071ome_33_FD_179983 | JGI IMG/M metagenome (GOLD analysis project Ga0255768, IMG submission 179983) | Coastal salt marsh microbial communities from the Groves Creek Marsh, Skidaway Island, Georgia - 071412AT metaG (version 2) | ecosystem: Environmental > Aquatic > Marine > Intertidal zone >...
AGGCGAGAACCCAGTTATTATACCACCATTAGCTCTTTTTTGTGGTTTTCTTTTTGGCGGCTGGTTTCTTCTTGGTCGCCTTGCGCCACGCGGAGACGACACTTTTGACTTCTTCGCTTGCGACAGGGCTATCGCTACCGCTTGCTTCTGCGGATACCCCTCCGACCTCAGCTTCGATATATTTTGGCTGATCGTCTTTTGGCTGATTCCTTTTTTCAATGGCATTGCGGCGCTCCACTTTCTTTTGTTTCATCACCTGCGCGACTTTTTCACGAACTGAACTCATTGTTTGCTCCTAATGTTAGCGGCGGCAATATCACGTTGCGTTTGAATACGCTCCTCTGCCACACGAGTTTTCTCTGCAAGAGCATCTTCAGATTGATCAATACGTTGTTGCGCGATCAAAACATCATTACGCTCTTTTTCACGTTCAAGGTTTTGCTTCTCCTCAAACTGCCGTGCCTTCTCTTGAATTTCAGCACCACGAAGTGAAAGCTCCTGCTGTCTGATTGCTACCAGTGGATCAGTTGTATCAGCAGGAGCAACTGCTTGTGCATAGCCTTCTGTCATTTCTCCAATGATCTCGGCTGCCACATCTTGAATTTGCTTCTGTACCTGTTGCATGAGAACAGGATTGATTTGCAACATAGCCTGTTGCTGAGGAGGAATCTCAGACATCACGCGCTCAGTTGCCTGCGCTTCTGCCATGAAGCCAATATGCTCTTGAATATGACCCTGTAAGGTCATCACAATCGTTGCATTAACTTGGGCGGCAGGAGTGGACAAAATCGCCAAGTGAGCCTCAATGTGAGCCTCGTGGTTCTGATCAGGGAATGCCTGCAACCTCTGACCGCGCATAGCCTCTTGGTTTTCCTTTGCAGGGTTCATGGGCTGTGGGGTTGGAGGAGGCGGCAAAATCGAATCAATGTTCGTGACGCCAAGAGCCTCATACATCTTACGATAAGCCTGATATAACCCCTGTTGACCGCCATGCAATTCTGGGTTGCTCTGAACCAACTGAAGTTCAGTCTGAGCCAAAGCAATGCGCTGTGACATAGAGAAGATGTTCGGGTCAGAAACGGGCATGACATCGACACGACCATCAAAGTCAGACTGCATGATCTGTGGGGGCGCACCAGGCACAGCATACGGATACATGCCAGCACTGTTACGAGCAAAGATATTTGCCAGCAACTTGAATTCTTGCTTCTGAGAATAGTGAAGGCGCTTGTGAATGGCAGACATAACCTTGGTGCCACGCTCCATGATGGCCATAGTAGTGCCTACAGGCGTTTCTCCGCCCATCTCAGCCACTTTCATGTCAGCCATGGAGGCAAACCTGCGTCCAGAGTCTACAAGCGTCCCTAGGAGGTTGTAGAGCGTTCCAGAGGGTTCCTTGAATGGCAGCGCCATGATTGACTGGCGAATATCCATACCAGCAGAGTCAATGTCACGGAACTCGCCTGGGTTCAAAGGAGTGTCCTCATCACGGATACGAGCGCCACGAGCCTTAAAGCCAGCAGGAAGATTGGACAGCGTACCAGCATCAATCAACTGACGCAGTAGGCTGGTAGCGCCTTGTGCAAGTCCACCAATCATGTGGGTCAAGCCAAAGCCGTAAAAACCAAGACCAGGTAGGAACTTGTAATGCACAAAGTATTGCTTCTTCTGCATCGGACGTTCCATGTCATAGTTACGGCGGATAGAAAGAACCTCATTGGTGGACTCAAGGATCGTTACAATGTAGTTCAATTTGATGCCATCTGGGTCTTCAAAGCCAGGAAGATCAAGTTCTGTGTGAACCTCGTAGATTTCTACCTCTTCACTTTCGCCACCAGAGAATTGGACGCCTTGCGCCTCATCAATAGACTCTTGAATTTCGCTATAGTTCTCAAGACCAGAACGATCTGGCAAGTCCATGTCACGATAAAAACCGCTAACCTGCAATTTGCGAACTTCATTTGAATCCATGCGAATGATGTGCGTAACACGAGGTGCGCTTTGCAGGCTAGTCGAACCATAAGGAACAACCAAATCTTCAGCATGAACAAATTTACTGACAGGGCGACCAAGAATAGGATCAAAGTAAACCTTACGGAAAGCAGAGCCAACAATTGGCAGATAGAACAACATCTGATCCGTTTCTGGATCATATTCTTCCATCTCATGAGTAATCATGTAGTTCATGTAATGCTTGATGCGCTCGGCCTGCTGAACAACCTCAGGGCTTTCAGAACCAATGATCTGTGTGCGAACAGGGCCACCAGCAGGAAGCATCTCACGATAAGCCTGCGCTTGGAACTGAGTTACAGACTCACTCAAAAGCGGGTGAACAACGCCAGAAGCGCCCTCAAATGGCTGAGAGCGCTCTTCATAGTTCATGCCTAAAAGATCAATGCCACGCTTGTAGGTGTCTTCCCAATCCTGACGAGAGGACATATCATCATCAATATCACTAACAAGATCCGAACTGATTTTCTTCAGATCAGACTCATCCATGTATTCAGCAAGGTTGGCGTCAAATGGAATCTGAGAAACATCAACCTGTTCCTCCTCAAATTCACCAACGATAGCACTGCCGTCATCCATCTCCATGACGTTAGGAATTTCAGGCATCTCAATGACATCAATCTCCGCCTGCTCTGCCGCAGTTACGGGCTGGTCACCACCAGATCCAATACCTTTTTCAACAGCCATTAGTCTACCTTTCCACCTTCAATGATAGTAAATTTTGGAGGCATCGGTGATGTCTCGTCAGGAATTCCCATGCCAGACGCCATATTCTGCGCTTGAGTCGCTTCACGCATGATTTTTTCCCTTGCCGCAACAATCGCAGCAGTTTTTTGCTCAGGAGTCATGTCAGGAGTGATGCCCATGGCTCTCTCCGCCTCTGCTCTCCTCTGAGCATCAATCGCTCTGGCCTTACGGTTTTCCATTTCTCTTCGAGTCTTATCACCTTCCTCACGGCGGCGTAAGTCTTTTGTAACTCCATAACCATACTCATCCAAGCGCGGAGCAATACGCTTGATCAAATCCTTCGAGTCGAAGAATGTGTTATAACCCATGTTATAATACTCAACATGCTTTGGCATCTCAGCAAGCAAAGCATCAGCCATGCTCATTCCTTCGTAGTCAACACGATAAAGAACAGAATCCTCTAACGCCTCCATGAAATCACGAACTTCTGGGGTTGCGCCAATGATATCCCTAGAAACAAGCGTGAATTCTTCATCCACCACATTCTCGATGTTCTTGAGGGAATCACGAAACGCCTCAAGATTCATGTCTTCCTGCAACTGCGTCTTACGAGCATCAGAAAGAGCCTTGTCCTTCTCAGCCTTCAAACGCAAATAATTATCGCTTGCACCAGAAACAATTTCACCCTTCAAAGCCTCTTTCTTAGGCGCAGGTAAAGCCTTTTTTGGCTCTGGGGCTGGCAAAGCCTTCATGATGCCAGAATCAGGTGCTGACGGCTGGGGCGCATCGCGAGAGGGGTTTCGCTTGCTAAAGCGCATGGAAGAAGGGCTGGTTCCAGCACTCATGCCACCAGCCGTCAACAACCCATATATATCACGCCTTATGCCCTCAAGACCAGTCCCATACTCGACACCCTCTGCCAATCCACGCATGCCAGTGTCGCCAGAACGAAGCGCTAAATCAAACAAGTCTAATGGACCGCCAACCATTACGCGGTTGGCTGTCTGAAGAAGATTAGGATCATCGCCACCAAAAGCAGACGGAAAGGCTTCAATGACCTGAGAAGACATCGAAGGATACTTCTCAAAATCAAACGGGTCTAAAACCTCATCAAGCCTGTACTCACGATCCGCCATCAAAAAATATCTCTTGAGTTCCCATCATCGCCGGGGTTCATCTCAGATTTGGGAGCGCCGATCTCCCACAGGTTACAAACATTTTCGGCAGAACAAACAAAATGCAACTTCGTACAATAGCCAACATCAGCATCAGAGCCAATGCAGTCCATCATACGGTCGCTCATGTCATAATATTCACAAGTGCGACACTTGGCATTTTTATTCTCCCAAGTAGCAGTCGCTTCACCATATGAGTAATCATCCTCAGCAACCTCACGGTTCTCAGCGTTTAATTCCTCATCCTGCGTGGCAATAGGGCAGACATCATCCATGTCATACCCCTCGTTGCCAGTAATAGCACCAAGATCAATCTCGATGCGAATGACACCAGAAGAACCCACAGCACCGCCATCTGCATACTTGCGAGGCTGCTTGCGTTCGTTTTCTTTTTCCTGCTTATAGAAATCATACTGCTTGTCGGTCAGATTGGTGATGTCAATCCGAGCCATAGACATGATCTCTTGTGGGGTTCTGCCGTCAATCTTGTCTTTCATTACTTGACCCCATTGAACTTAGTACCACGAAGAGCAGAGCGGCCACCACGGCACATGCCGCCAACACTCCCGCCAGACTCATAGCCTTTTACCTTTCCGCCATACTTCATCTCTTTAGCGCCTCCACGAGCGATCTTTTCCATGTCCTTCTTAGAACGACCAAGACCCGTAGTCACATCGCCAGCCATACTGCCTTTGCTGCGAGGGTTTTTTACACGAGCCATCTTCGCAAGGCGATCCGCCTCGGAGACGTTCTTAACCATCGCGATCATTTCGTCTAATTTGTCAGCCATCAGTAATACTCCCTGCGCCGTCTGTAAGTCTGAATATCATCATCATCATAATCAGCGCGAGTTCGTACAAAACCGCCCTGTCGAAACCGTAGTATAGCCTGAGTCATCGAATCCGCCAAGTCATCATGTTCTCCGTTAGGAAAAGCCGCACATTCTTCAATGACTTCCTCTGCCCACCGCGTCTCAGGCGCCCACACCATCCCGCTCTCAAATACAGGCGAACAAGCGTTCATCCTCGAAAACTTATCCGCACCACGACCAGGCGTAAACGCACTCACAGGAATCCCCATCTGACGCAATTCATGGGTCAATGGCGTACCACTAGCCTTCTGTTCAATCAAAACCATGTCAGGGTCAAACTCACCGTAAAGACGCAACGCAGCATCTTTCAATTCGGGGAACTCCCACCTGCCCTTCTCCGCATCCAGCAGAATAATCGCAGGCTCATCCCCCTCGTCAGGGTAAAAAATACCCCAAGTCGTTATTGCGCTAAAGTCAGCACGCTCACTCTTCGTGAAAGCCGTATCATACGACTGAATGATATACTCAACTGCTGGAGGGTCTTCCTTCTCCCAAACCTGCCACCACTCCCGCTTGACAATCGCCCCCTCTTCCGCTGTCGGATTCTGAAGGTACTGAGCGTTCCACTTGCCTACGGGAATCGAGGCTTTGACGGCTTCTAGCTCTTCCCTGCTCCAAAACTCTGGCCATAAAACGGCGTCCGTGTCTGGAAATATCGCTGGAAACTCTACCACTTCCCATTGATCTGCACCCCCCTCTGCTTGCTTCTGCAAAACCTTCGCAGTTAAGTCACGAATACTCCACCGCGTCATCACAATGATGATAGAACCACCAGGCTGTAAACGCTGACGTGGACCTGACGTGTACCACTCGTAAATGTTATCAAGAGCCGTTGGACTCATGGCATCCTGTTCAGAAACAGGATCATCAATAATAACCAAGTTACCACCGCGCCCAGCGAGAGCGCCACCGACACCAACAGCATAATACTCGCCGCCTTTATCCGTACTCCAACGCCCTGACGCTTTTGCGTCTCTAGCCAATTGCAAATCTGGGAAAACTTCTCGGTAAACATCACTATCAATCAAATTCTTGACCTTGCGGCCAAAACCAACGGCTAACTCCGCCGTGTGCGTTGCTTGAATGATCTTGGTGCTTGGACTCTTACCCATAATCCACGCAGGAAAAAGGTAACTCGCAAATTCAGACTTCGTATGACGCGGCGGCATGTTAACGATAAGACGCTTGAGTTCGCCACGGGCAACTCTTTCGAGTTTCTCTGCGAAGATTCTATGATGGCGACCTGCAATAAAACTCGGCCAAACATGGTTAACAAAATCCAAAAAGTTTTCCTGCATGTGATCACGCTGATCAACATGCTCAAAAGCATCAACTAAATCACTTAGCCTGATGCGCTCTTCTTCCGTTAAATACTCAACGGAAATATCAAAAGGATTATGCCCTTCCATGATAGCCCCTATGCGGCTCTAATAGCCTCAAGAAACTGACCAGCCGCCTTATCCAAAACCTCACCACCAGCCTGCATGCCGATTGGACGCAATAAACTCTGGAAATACTCAGGCGTCAAAATGGCGCTCTGATTGTAACCAACTGGCTGACGATACGAAACAGGACCCTGAAGTGGGCCTACAGGTGGGCGGGTGGATGGTACCAGTACGCTCGGAGCAGGTGGTGGAGGGGTTGTCGTGGGAGGAGTCACAACATTCCCAATCTGATTCGGCGCTACTGGTACGCATGTGCCATCCTTCAACTCATAGCCAGGTGGGCAAGGATCAACCTCATCCGCCGCTAATGGCTCAAGAATGCGATCCTCAGGCTCAGAACTAATGCCAACATTCGCAAAAGGATCGTCTGAAGTAGGACCGCTGTAAGTCGTAAGGCCAAACGCATTCATAGACATCTTGCCCTTGCCTTGCGGTCTTTCCAAGTTGCCAGTCTCAGGATTGTATTGACCACCCTTCTCGACAAAATCACTAATCGCATCAGTGAATGACTCAGGAGACAAAATGGTGTGACCCAATCCATAACCCAAAAGGCTCGGAGTCTTCTGCAAAGTGGTCGGAACACGCATAACCTTGTCGATAAACGCCTCGGCCGCCTTGGCATCACCACCAAAAGCATCCTGAACAACGTCAACGCCACCCTCTTCACCAAAAATATTCGGGTCGTTTAAGTTGTCCCCGCTATCATCATCAGGGATCTGCGAAGGAGGAGCCTCAAAACCAAAAGGACGGTCGAACGGATCAGGGCCAATAGCCTTCGCAATCGACTCATTCACCATATCAATCGCTTTTTGCTGGTCGGCCGTGTACTCACCGCCATCATTCTTATCAGCACCAGCACCACTGTTAGCACCAGCACCAGCGCCAATATTGTCAGGATCAGCCGCAGGACCAGCACCACCCATAGCACCAGCCGCTATGCCGCGCTCCCTGCCGTCAACTTCACCGCCCTTATAGAAGTTCACAGCATAAGTCGCACCCAAACCAATATCGCCGCTCAAAAGGCCACTCAAATCAGGCGCAATGTTAACACTGCCAATACCCAAAGGCCCAGGCACGCTAATTCCCTGCGTTGCCATGTTAACAACATCCTGAACAGGGGCGGGTACGTTCAGGGAATCCATAATGTCCTGCTGAGGCAAATTGTAATTAGGGGCAGGGGCAGGTGCTGGAACAGGAGCCGCATTCAAAATGTCGCTCAACGCATCCGCCATACCACCAGGACCAGGTACAGGGCCAGAAGGATCGGAAACACCGCCAGATGGACCGTCCTGCTGATTGTCAGGCTTGCCAGAGAAAGCATCCGCCGCCATCTGACCCGCATCAGCACCACCGCCTACAGGGCCGCCCGCGTAAAACATCTGCGGAGGCGCTGAGAAAATATCAACGTCCAGCATAGGGTTTTGTGGCATGGGCGCAAAACTCGTTTGCTCAGGAGGAACGCCCATGCCTATGTTCGGTAATAACTGCGGCATACTCATGCCACGCATAAAATTCTTAAACTGCGCTCTCTGACTCGGTGAACTCTTAACATCCATCTGAGGCGGCGTCTGAGGCGCAGCCTGTGGTGGTGCCATTGGACCCATAAAGTTTGACATCAGAGAAAACCCTCAAAAATGATTTTCTACGAATAATACGCTATGATTCAAATTTTGACAACAGGAGATCAATCTCATCCGAAGCCTGCCGCAACAACTTGCTAACCATGGCTGGATCCCACTCCGCAGCATGAGCATATTTATACAAACTGTCAGATAAAACCCGCATACGCTCCTCGTCAAAGGAGGTCAGGGTACCTTTGACTTCCTTAAACCCGCCAAACAACATCCCCTCAATAACCATCCCCGCAGCCTTCGGTATAGGAGCCTCACCGCTCTCGTAATACTTGTACATACGCTCACTAACACCCAAAAACTTGGACATCGCAGGAATGCTCATGCCCAACTTGTTGCGTAAAGACGTTATCTCCTCACCCCTCAACGTGGGGTGATACGCATAATCAGCCTTCTTCATGTATCTCCTCCAACATTCCGTGTTCTATCATGTCCCAAACAATAACATCATCGTTGCTGTAACGAATGGGCTTGCCGCTCCAATCGCAGGCAAGCAAAGCCGCAACCCTACGCCACTCCTCGTCAGTCTCATATGTCGCACGGAACTCAGCACGCCACACATCCAAGAACTCACGAGGGTGATCCGCAATGAAATCAATTGGTTGCGAACTAATCTTCAACCTATACTTTGGCATAATACATCCTCCAGTCATAAAGATACTTGCAATGATTGCCCCTATTGTCAATAGTCTTGTGATTGTTTGTGTGAAATAGGGCGCAACCCCTCGCTCATGTCAACAAAAAAATAGGGGGGGTTAATATACCCCCATTAACCCGATCCGATTTTTGCCTTGTCGCCTAGGGTACCTTAGAAACCTAGGCAATAAAAAACCCCGCCATGGTGGCGGGGTTTCTGGTGGCGACAAGCCCTATGATAGGGCTTGCCGTCTTGCGTTAAAGTATTCAAATATTTCATCCGATAAACCCGCCCATATGCTGGTGATGCCAGCGTCTTGATCAATTCGGATGGTGGCATCGTTTTGTTGCGCCATGATGGTGCGGGGTACTTCATAACCATTAAGATCATGATGATCATTAGATGAACCATAGGCGTGGCCATAGTGTTGTTGGTTATGGCAGATCACGGCATTCTGGCCATGGGTTGATCGCATTTCAGAAATGCGGGCGCGGATGGTTTCTGCTGTCCATCCTGTTGCCGCCATAAGATCGCGTGTTGTCGCGCCACCATCAACCCGCATGGATTGCCACAAGATGCCAATTCTTGAACCGTTGCGGTATGGGTTGACGGGGGTTTCTGTTTCCACCATACCGCCACCATAATTGATGCGATTGCAATCTGAATGAATGATCATGTTGTCGATCAATTTGCACCAGTTAAACAATTTTGTGCTATCCAATGTGGCTTGGTGCTGGCGAAATTCAACAGTACCGCATCGCGCCCATGTATCAACAGAAACGGCCGCGAATTTACCCCCTAGCATCCTATTCATATCTGAAATGGTATCGGCCGCATCCCATGCGCTGGAATAACGATCGGCGATAGCATCTAATGGGCGACAAAAACGATTTTGCCGTCTTGATCGTGAAACAATAGCGGAAAAATCGCCTTGATGGATTGCATACCGCTTTATGAAATCTTTAATCAATGCGATAGGCATCTTTTCACGGCATGGGTTATCAAGATAACGGCCGCCACGCATTGCCTGTTTTGACAATATCCAATGGTTATTCATGGTTTCAATAGCAGATCCATCATAATCTGAAACCCGCCATGCGGTATTTCCAACATGAACATGGCCGCCAGTACCAACAAGACCAACACGGCCGCCATTGTTGGTGATGAAATCGAACAATTCAGCGATATCTTGTTTTGCGGCCGCTGAATAGGGGTTGAATGGCGGAGTGACAATTTCAGCGTCAACCCCTGCCGTTGCCTCGTATTTAATATCAATCCAATCAAAACCCGCATTGTTCAACATATCGCGCCATTGTGAAATAGAACGATCTTGGCCGCGAATATTGGCGAATTCGATTTCTGCACCAAACGTCAAAAACTTGTCTTGTAAATATGGCATGGGATTTTCCTTTCGTTTCCATTGTTGCCTTACATGTATAAATATAAGGTATTTTGCGCTTTTATCAAGAACAATTGTTATTTTTTTATATAAAAAAGCAAAAAAAGCAGCGTGCAGCATGCAGCAAAGATGAACAATTGTTCGGGTTATACCCGGGAGATCCGCCCAATCCCAACCAAAGCCCGACCCGAACCCGAATATCCCGACCCGAAAACCCGGCCCGGTAAGCCCGAACCCGAACAATTGTACCGATATACCCGGTCTTCCTCAGTGCAGCACGCACGAAAAAGGCGACCCGCAGGCCGCCAAAATCCCGAATCAACCCGAACAATTACAAGTACGAGTATTCCTCCCGATCTTCTGTATCAATCCCGTCAATGTACTCACCATCCTCATCCCAGTGACAACTGCGCCACTCCAGCGTTGCATACCAGCGTGTGAACTTTGTTCGTCCCTCCGTTCTCTTGTCATTGAGTCGGTCAACCGCTTCCCGCGCTTCCTCCTCGTTGTCAAAGAAAAACACCTCCCCGTTATCTGGGTCGCGATAGTACCACTCCCTCTCGCCCGAGACGTAAGGTTTTACCTCTTCCCAATCCACATCGTCAGGGTCAAGTTTACCGTCCCTCTCGCATGTCAAATTATTGGCCAAGAACTGCTTGAACTCCAAACCGTCCATCTCGTTGATCTTGTCCCAAAACTTCTCCAAGGCTTCATTCTTGTCTTTAGCCGCAGTCTCGAAGTCAAACTCTAGCGGAATTTTTGCTGTTACTGTGTACATGTTCGCTCCTTTTGTTTGTTTTATACACATAAATATATAGAAATAAACACACAGGTCAACATTTTTTTATAAAAAAAAGATATATATCTTGGTATATACCAACGAAATAAACGAAACACCTGGGCGAACAATTGTACTGTTTTATAGCCTCCAGGCTATCTCGCTGCAATGCAACTGCATTACCTGGCGCCGCCGAATACGAACAATTATACGGGATTGCAGCGGCAATGTTGGTGTAGGGACAACAAAAAAGGGAAGAGACATACGCGAACTAAAACTTTCGCACTTGCCTCTTCCCCGAATCCCCTGGCTAACGCACTATCCAGCGCAGAAAGTACCAGGGGGAAACCGAACAATTTAAGCCCAGGCTGCTGGGTTCCCGTAACTAGACCAACCGAGAGCCTCCTCCAAGTATGCCGTATCTAGCCCGAAGTCAGCATATCCCTCCTTGATGCAGTTGTAATACTGCTGACTAGGCATATCGACCCGATCCCGATACTTCCGAGTCATGCGATAGGTCATCATCCCGAACAATTTTACTTGATCGTAGAGGTGGGGCCGCCCTTCGTAAGCATCGAGAGACTTCTCGCACTCCTCCGTGATTGACCAGATCCCGACTGGAAGCAGATCCATCTCGTCCCCCTCCTCAATGTCGGCAACACCCCGAAACACGAGGCGCCACCCGACTAGGTACGCCGCCCCCAGCGGCTTGGCGCGGGGGCAACGGTATTTCATTTGACCTTTATTGAGGTTAGACCCGTATGCAAAGTATAGTCTACGCGGCTTCTTCGTCATCAGTACCTCGTTCCTCCCACACTGCGATCAGCGTTGACGCTACTTCGTGCAGGTGTTCATATACAGCCGCGCCGATGATTGTGTAAGCATCTCGTGCGTCTTCAGGTAAATAGCAACTATCGTCAGGACCATGGCCGAGCCATAAATTATCCTGCGCCATCTCCAGAAGTTCGTTGTTATATACAGGCGCATAACTCTCAGCCCACTCAGAAGCCCTATCTTGTGGATGGGCGTCACACATAATCTGATTGCGCTCCCCCTTCATGGCCTCAACCATATCGTCAGTTTTCTTGGCCAACTTCCAGCCTGCTTCGCGGTTTTTGTCGTTTAGGTATGTGTCAAAGTCAAACATAATATAGTCTCCTTTTGTTTGCCTACCATTATATATAGTGCATTGATTGCACGCCGTCAACACAAAAAAATAAAAAAAATAAAAAAAGTTAACCAGGGAAGCCGCAGCGTTAACCAGAACAATTGTACTATTTCAGCGGGCCAGGGCTAGGCAGTTTGTGACCGCAATGTGACTACAAAAGGTGGATAAAACACCGCTGTTGGCGCGTAACCCGCAGAATCCCTATGAGTTCGGTTCCCCAGGCGCCAAAAAACCCGAACAATTCTACTATTTCAGCGGCTTGGTTTTGACTGCAGCCTGCGCGTTCCACCTATTAATCAATAATTAAGCGGAACACGAACCCAAAAACCCGAACAATTCTACTGGTTACCGTGCTACAGCGCTGCACACATCTGTGTAGCACGCTGCAAATTTAACTTCCGATGTTCAATTTGCTAGGAAACCCGAACAATTCTACGCGTGCTACAAGAACGGGCTGCACTTTGTAGCACGCCAAAACCCGAACAATTTGGGGAAAGCGCCGCCCGCAGACACAACTGGCCTACAAAACACTGCGGTAGGCACGGAACCCGAACAAAAAAAGCCCCCGACCGAAGTCAGGGGCAGTTTCTAAGGGAGGAACGCGGCCCTATCCCGAGGCCGCAACCCGATCATACCCCGAAAACCCGAACAAATCTACGCAAAACCCGAGGAGGGGCCTTTTTCTGGAAAAATTCTACTCCTCCTCCGCCTCCCCCGCACTAGATGTAGTACCAGAAAAGCCCGAATCTTCATTATCTGGACCTATCGGGTCATGCTCAATCACCGAACCCGACACATCTTTCATGCGTGATTCCGCTAAACGCTTAAATTCTGCCAATTTATCAAGCAGTTCGTCTTTTGATTTCTGCGTAATGTCTTCTTTGACGATGTGTTGCTTGTTGATCAGTAATCCCGATGCCTTCAAACGGAGTTCTTCAGCCCGAATTGCTTCGCTGTATTTACCCGCTTGCCACGCCTCATCCCGAATCTTCTTCAGATCCCGCATAGACTTGTCGATATGCACTCCATACCGAGCCTGTGCTTCGAGCCGCATCTCTTGCAGACGCTCCTGCACCACTGGCATCCTGAGAAGCCTCACAGCCTGAACGCCAGGATTTGCGTAGCCAGCCTGTCGCGCTGCTTCAGTTTGCGTCATGTCCTTGTGCAAGTACAAATCCAAAAACTTTTGTTGTTGCGGTTTGAGCCTTCTCATTCCCGCTTCTGTCATCTCCTTCGGAAGACTTTCTCCGACCTTTGGCATATCGCATGTTCTCCTGTTTTCGTTGCGTTGCATATTGCCTAATGGGGTGTAGGTTACCTGTACCTACACCCCCCTATAAGGGGGTAACCTCAGGTAACCTTATATGTTTCAATGTTTTCAGTCACTTACAGGCCACTTTTAAGTTACCTACATAAGCAGGTAACCTCAGGTAACCTCGCACCTCTTTTTGTTGTTTTTCAAACACTTACAGGTTACCTGCCAAATGAGGTTACCTGAGGTAAGTAGGTAAGTAGGTAACCTGTTAACCAAAATCAGTTAATACCCTTTCCCTTGAATTCGACCGCATGGAGCGTTCTGAATGACTGCCGCATTCGGGTATTTTTCACTCAGAAATTCCACATATTCGATCTCCATTTTCCGCGCTTCTGATTTGCATTGCGCCAGCGTGGCGTATTGCTTTTCGTTAGAAACCATCATGCACGGATTAACGGGATCGCCGCTAATATCGTATGCTAGGCATATAGCCAGAACAAATTCAAACATCATTCACTCCTTTCAACAAGTGACAGATAACGTCAACAGTCCACCCGTTTCCGAGCATTTTGTAGCGTTGTGTGTTGCTCACATGAGCGGTGTACCCATCAGGCACGGTTTGTAGCCTTTCGCACTCCAGCGGGGTTAGTTTGCGCCACATAAGCCGCATATCATCGCTGTAGGCATCAGGATAACGCCCTTCAGGCAACGGTGACAACAGCGTATCTTTTTCGACAGTTGACAGGCAGCGGGATTTGTCGTTCTCATGCACCTCCAAGCACTGCGTAATCGGCACGTCCTTATCGTTATCTTTACGAACGCCATCCTTGATCCTGCGCCCCACGATAGACGCTGGGTACAGCACTTTCGGTTCAAGATTGCCGCCACTAGCCGCCGCTAGTGTTGGTGCTTTCCCATCTGGATGATACACCCTGCGGTTGTAGCCATGCCCCTTCAGATCAGCCTCACCTGCGAGAATGAGTCCAGATGAATTGTTCGTATTCTCCATGTCGAACACCAGTTGCCTTCTGTTCTTCTCGAAGTATGACTTCAGATTGCCGCCCTTGAAGTAGTTCGCGTCAATACAATGAGCCTTTTCACGGTCAGTATACCCGTCCTCCAGAATATCTTTCAGTACAATTCCACGGTTTTCAGGCAATGACTTCACTGGGATGTTCGTCCAGTACAGACGATCCCTGTTCTGAGCCGACACCAAGTTGCTGTTGATGCGTACAGGCTGAACCCCCAATTGTTCTGAAATGATTGCCTGAAATTCCTTCTTCATATTGACATTTTCGAGCAGAAACCACTTTGGTTTGCATTCCCGTAAAACCCGAACAAATTCAAAAAACAGCGCCGAACGGGGGTCATCGAAGTTCAGTCTTTTACCAGCCCAAGAGAATCCTTGGCATGGCGAACCCCCGATCAGCAGATCAATCTTCGCACCTTCAAATGTTTCAGGCCACCAGACATTCCGAACATCCCCGAGTTGAATTGTGTCGGGGAAGTTCGCTTGAGTCACCTTTATGGCATACTTATCCACTTCACTTGCGAAATACCGATTAACGTTGATACCGAGCCTTTTCAGGGCAATCTGGCCGCACGACATGCCGTCAAACAGTGATAGCACGTTCATTTATTCCTCCCATTTGTAAAAGATATGGTTGTTGATACGGACGGTCATTTGCTTTACCTCTGCCCAATCTGGTGAAACATAGTGAGCGTGGTAATGCGTTGCGCCTTCTGTCGGGTCAAACGTTTGTCCGTACATTGCTCCATGAGCCACCCATAGGGCGTTCTCATAAGCGTCTTTATCTCTTGGCTTGTCCGACTTCCCATCGCAATAAAAACTAAACTGGCACCGATCACGGACAGGATAGTCTTTAGCCCAAGAGTAAGTTGGACCTTGCTTTACGACTTCACAAATTGTGTTGGGGTAGCGGCTGTCATTCACACGGTTCATCACAACATGTGCAACAGCCGCTTGCCCCACAAGCGGTTCACCTCGCGCCTCGAAGTAAACCGCCATGGCAAGGCATGCCAAAGAAGACATCATCTTTCCAGCCCGAATTCGATGATCTTATCCTCAAGTTGGGGGATAAGACTGCGACTGCCGATTTGCATATCGTGCATCTTGCGCTGTAGTTTCACGATGTTGATGAATTCATCTACCTCATGATCTGGTGCGCCATTCCAACGCAATTCATCTACCACTCGTCCAGCCAGACGAATAATGTCTTCTGCTTTACGCAAGTTAGTCATTTTCGTCTCTTCCTGTGATGTTAACAAGTTCATGTAGCATCAAACGCTTTTCTTCAATCAGACGCTTTTCAAAGAAAACTGCATCTTTGTCGCGGCGGTTGTTAATCCAGTTCGCAAGATCAGATCGGTCAGTCAGTTGAACATGGGTCAAGTTCATGGCTGACATTTTCAGCCCTTCACCTCGCCATGCGTCTTGCGCTTCTTTCTTGGTTTTGAATACAGACCAAGTTCCATCGACTCGCTCACTAAGCCAGAATGACGCATAGAATGGACGCAATCCTCTGCCGTTTGGTTTGCGATCACCAACAAGTTCTTTTTTAATCATCATGCACTCCCTGCCGTTTTGGCATACATAAGTTGTACGTTCCGTCTGTGGCCTAAGAACGTGATGTGGTCTTCCAAGTCCTCGACATTACATAGCGGCGCGATTGTCTCGCCTTGTTCGCCAATCCCAATCACAAGAGCCTTACCTGCGAGGGGGTAATCGGAATTGATGTGCTTGAAGAAATACTGATCTTCAATCAGCATGCCCTCGTCATCAATATAAAGGCCATCGCCGTTAATGTATGTTTGAACAAAATCAATCAGGCGACAGTCGAGCAGATCAACGATCTCCTCAAGATTTCCATCATGATATTCTACTTCAGTGATGCTCCGCTCTTTCGGATCAATAAGAATAGCCTTCATCGTTTTACTCCTCATCCAATTCTTCGGCTTTAGGGAAATTGTTCTGCAATCTCCAGTACACGTTGTCCATTTCGCGGATTTCAGACATCCACAAATCTTGGCAATCGTGAATAGACTGCAACACGCCGTTTAACACGCGCACTGCATCTTCAATGGTTTTGAGTTGATCGGCGTTCAGGCCGCTCATATTTTTCAGGCAAGTCTCTTTGTACTGCCGTCTTTTTTCATGCCATTCTGCGGCAACAGCGTTATCATTGTCAGCCATTGGCCTATACCCCCTCTACAAATACAAAGCCGCCGCCGTTTCCTTCGGCGTCACGGGAAACAATCAGATCGAATTCATGACCCTGCTTGTCCTTCACTTCAAAGACAGGCCAGCCTTGATCATCGCCGTGTTCATCGCGTTCAAAGCGAAAACCAACGATCTCTAATCCGATCATATCTTCATAATAACCCTTCATATCCATGGCAAAACTCCTTTCGTTTTATTGCCTCTTGATGTAAAGTTAGTTCTCGATAGTTTGGTTGTCAACAAAAATATATAAAAAAATTCGGAGTAGTGATGAAACGTAGGGAATTATTGAATATTGCGGCTGATTTAATTGATGGGGATCGCGCAAAAGACTATGGGGATGCCAAAGATAATTTTGTTCGTATTGCGAAGACCTGGGAAGTTGTGCTTGGCCATGAAGTCACACCCGAACAAGTTGCGTTGTGCATGATCGGCGTGAAGTTAGCGCGACTCGCTAATTCTTCGGAACACGAGGACAGTTGGATTGATATTGCTGGTTATGCTGCGCTCGGCGGTGAATGCGCCTCTGGTTCACAATAACAACCCAATCGGTACTATTAGTACGAAATAGTATCACTATTGATACCATTCATCCCTATCGGGTTTTATGCGTACTAACACATATGTTATATTTATGCGCTGTACTGCATATCTAAAAGTGTCTTTCATAAATTATGAAAGTTACTCCGCTTCCCAATAACGTAACCAGAAATGCTCTCCGCATTTGTCAATCTCTTCCTGCGGGTAGCCTTCCTTTACAATCCATTCCATTACAGTCTCACCATATTCATTGGAATCATCTGTTGGTTGCTTAGATAAGTTACCTGCAAGATGCTCTGGCAACGGTTTAGGAAAACCATACTTCCAGCCGCTAGGCGGGTCACACATGATCTGCTTCATCTATCTTTCTCCTTGGTTAAATTTAGCCATCTGTGATGGCGAATATTGGAAGCAATGGTTTATAAACGATCCAATAGCGGAGTTATTGTACAATTTATGAACCATTACCACTTCCTATGACTTTGACACTGCCAAGTTTTGCCGAAATCAGAACTCCAGTTTGCTTGGCGATCACCACAAACCGAACAATTCTTCGGGGGGTGAGCAGCGAAGTTGACCTGCGCTGCCTGAATTTTTTCTTTGATTCGCTTCTTTTCAAACGGGTTCACTGATTCGTAAGACCCGAACAAATCTTTCTGACTCATTTTCCGCCCTCAATAGGAACTACTGCCAACCGATAACCCAAAGCATTCAATGCCGCGTCCAGCGTGTCCACTCTTGGCATTGTCTGAATTCTCCAATTCCGAATAGTATTTCTTTCAATACCGACACGTCTCGCGAAATCTAATTCGTGTATTTGTTTCTTTTCCATCTCCTTAAAAAGAAACCTCACACATGAATGTCCATTGGTTGTCTCGTAAAAAGATTTCCGAAGTTTTTTTCTGTATTGCCTTGGCATTATAAGTTGTCCCTCGCTGTTCTTGGTTCGTACATGCCCGCACTCATGTCACCGCTTGGGGCGCCGAGCCAGATCTTGCCGCCAGTTGCTGTAAGTTGGAACTTCCCAATCTTACCCATCCTGTGCAATTCACGAACATAATTTTCCAATGTGATCTTTGCTAATCCCTGCAATACCTCTGGTGCATCTGCATCATCGTTAACACGCTTATGCACTGCGTTATTCCCGCTTGTATGCGTAAGAGCCACACCATTCCTCTCACAAGACAAGATCCAATTCAAAAGCGCATCCAGTTTGATCTCTTTCGCCGAGCCTCGCTCTTGCGCTTGGATCTCTTCAGTCTTGTCGATCAGCAGACCAGACATTGTGTCACGAACAAAATGCCGAACATTTCTGTCTGCTGGACCATTTGACTTCACGACCGCGCCATCAAAACATCTGTTACGTTGATACGGGATGCCTAATTGTTCGCATGTTTTCTGACCCCGAGCCGTATCCACTTGCCACAATGCAAAGGCAGAACGAACACCATCAACCAATGCACTCGTACCCCGAATAAGGTTACGAGCCTGCTCTGGTGTTTTGACCACTGCATCATCCTTGATCTTGGTCATATGGTGACACATCAGCACCGATGCGCCTGTCTCTGTAGCAATCTTAGCAAGCAAACCCATCAGAGCGGCACCCGCTGCTGGATCAGCATTTACGTCTGCGTGTACAAAAGAAGCCAGAGGATCGAACACAATCATCTTCAAATTATCAATCTGCAAGATTTGTTCGTAAATCCTCTCGAACTCCTCCGTTGTGCTGAACTCGCCATTTGCTTCGTTCATGATTGCAAACACGCCCCCGACATTCGGAAGGGGAACAATTTTCAATTCATGTGGGTACCGAAACCGCTCATCAAACGGATCAAGCCTTTCGATACGTCTGTGCATCTCTGCCTCATCATCCTCTGCTGTGAAGATAACGACATTACCGAACTCTTTCACAAGCCCGCCGAAAGCGTTTGTCATTGGCTTTGCTGATGCGATCTTCATCCCGAGATCGAGCGTCATCATGCCCTTGCCAGCATCACCTGCGGCAGAAAACAAAATCGGAACACCGAGCGGAAAAGTGTCATCGACCAAGAACTTCTGTGTCGGCGCACTTCCCGTAAACCTGCTGACCAGCATGCTATCATCAAGCAGGTTTAACTTACGTCTTGTTTGCTTTTTCGTATTCAGGAAATTCTCAATATTGAAACCCTCCTGAATAGCATCAAAAGAGTCCCACTTCTCAGGCTTGCCCTGCGGTGGTGTCAACATGGTCACCGACTTAGCGCCAGCATTGAGCGCGAGATCCTGAACCAGATCGGCTAGTTTGCGACCTTGCGTGTCGTTATCTGGCCAGATGATTAACTCTTTGCCCTGCAATGGCGAGAAATCATACTGTGCAGCCGTCTTCTTGGTCAGGCTTGCACCAGCCAATGTACACGTTGCTGTGTAGCCCACTTCGTTCAAAGCATCAGCGCACTTCTCGCCCTCAACCCAGATGACCCGTTCCGATGCCAAAATGTTCGGGATATTGTAGAGCGGGCGAATATCTGGAAACTTCGAGTACGGAATGCCAGGCAGGAACGGACGGAACTCTTTCTTCGGCTTTCCGCTTGTGTCTAGGATTGGATTGCCCGAAATGTCCTTGACGTTATAACGCCGCACTGAAACCAGAACTTCACCATCAGAATTAGTGTAGTTGTACTCAATATCATATGGAGATTGAGCGTTGTACTGGGGCTTGATTGGGTTTTCAATCGGCCCGTTATCCCGAACAATTTGTGGCCTATCATTGTCAGAGTCTAGGTAGCGTTCAAACATTTGCTTGATCTCTGGGAGGCGCATGCCTTTGCCTTCCATCAAGATCTTTACGATACCTCCAACCCCGACATTGCCATTGAAATCTTGACCCTGCATAAAGTATGGCGATGCTGTGTCGATGTTAATCTTCATCGACTGGCCTGGGTCACCTAAGAGCGACCCGATATAAAACACTTTGCCATGCTCACGACCAGCAGGATATGTGTCGCGCAGGATACGCAACTGCTCTGTTCGCGGAACATTCCTTGAAATTTGTTCGACTAATTCATTTGCGGAAACACTAGATCTAGTGTTGCCAAACCTAACCACACTCATTATATTGTACCCCTAACTCCTTCATCTTCTAATTAAGCCGTCTGTCCAAGGGCGGCTTAATTATTTTGCCCAACATGTATTGCGATAATCACAAAACTTGCAAAGATAGAAATCATCATTCTGTGCTATACGCGGCAAAATGTCATTACTTTTCGATGCTTCTAAAATTTGTACTGCTTTATCGCTGACTTTCTGAGCCAGTTCTTTGTTGTATGGAACCAACTCAATATAGACTTCACTTGTATTCTTGTTCAGCACCGTGAACACACATGGGTTCTTGTATAAGTCCATGTATGTTTGGTACAAAGCCACCTGTGCTGCATAAACAGGATTGGCAACAGCCACCCCTTTATTAACGAATTCCTTAAACTTCTTGTCGTTTGCTGACTTACATTCCCACAGCATTGGGTATTCAATATCAACAGGACCACCGCAGATAACGCCGTCAATGTGACCACGAATCTCGCCGTCTGCGATGGAGAAACCAAATTGTTCGTCTTTCATTGACTTCGATACACGCAAATCAAACCCTGCATCCTTGAAGAACATCACCATCAAATCTTCAATTGCGTGACCGAGTGAAAATGTTCGTAAAGTTTTTGCTGGGAATCCCTTGTCTGCATCAGGCTTGTAACCCATGTATCTGTACTGAATTTTTCTGGCGCACGGATCACCGAGCGATGATGCGCCTAGATACTTACGTCCCTCTCGTCCTTCTTCCTTCTCCAGAATACCTTGATCAAGAGCGGCAACGATGTCGTCACAATATTTAGAAAGGGATCCCCCCGTCCTCATCTCGTTCTGGCCGAAACTCTCTGTATACTTCTGCAAGGTATTCATCAAGGTACTCATCGTTAATGTCCTTTAGGCTCTGAGTGACAACAATAATTGCTAATACTTCTTGTTCGGTTAGATCACATAGGCGTTTGTGCCAACCAATTTTTTGGTAGAGTTTTGCGACTACCTTTAGTGCATCGTCTGGCTTTCCCAATCTCCATTCCCTCCCATCATATACGAGAACTCATACTGTACATCCATCTCTGGAATAACAAGCGTAGCGTGACCACACACAACGTCTGGTGTTTCGTCAATCTGCTTTGCGACCTGATCCATAATCATCTCTGCGATGTCATCATCATCTGCGCTTCTCGCAACGTGCATAAACATGTCAACTTTGTGTTCCTTATCGTTCCATGTCTCAAGTAAAATACTCAACTCACCGCGCATTTTGTTCTCCTTGCATGATCGCATTAATGTTGTTGTCGATAATCTGTTTGTTAAAGACGTAACTAATCATGCAGGCCGCTTTGTATTTTGTCCAACTAAAGTCCATGCCTGACACATGGACACCATTACGCAACAACAATTCACGTTGTTTGTCTGTGATACGCTGGTCTAGCCAACGTTTACTTTTCTTTGCACCATCAGATGTTTCGATCTTTCGCATGAAATCATCTGCTGCTGAAACCGCTTGCTTCTTGGTGCCGATGCTAACAACCCTCACACGGCCTTTACCGTGCCGTACAACGGCCACTGAGTGTTCGCCGATGTCTGCCACCATACCAAAGCCATTGAAGCCTGTGGCGGCCATACAGCGCCCATTCCCGAACAAATCAATCCAACGGAACGGGGAGCGTTCCATCAGATCAACTTCGGTCATCTGGAAGTTGTCCAACTCTTCTGCATCAATTCCATCACCGCTTTCGCTAAAGTCGTAAGCGCAGATAGGACATTCTTTTACTGACAACGGAACTGTAGACTTGCAGTTTGGGCAAACTTTTGTTGGCGCCTCGCCAGGTTTGCCATCTTTGCCATCCAAATCCACAGGGTCATCTAGTGAGCCATGAGTTAGGACTGACGTTCCGAAATCCATCACAACACAATCAGTCTTAATGAGGTTTGGAAACTCTTCTGGGTTCACCGTTCGCAACCCACGTCCAATCATCTGCACCATTGTAGACTTGAATGAACATGGCCGTGTCAACACCACACACGACACTGGAGGTGCATCGAACCCTTCTGTCAACACGGCCACATTCACCACAACCTGCACATCACCATGTGCTAGGCTATGCAGCATTTCTTCACGCTCATCACGAGGCGTATCGCCAGTAACGTATCTTGCCTCCACGCCAACCATGACAAACTCTTCACACAAGTCTTTTGCATGCTTGATCGTGCTACAAAACACCACCGTCTTTCTGTCGTACGCCCTCTCGCACCACTCTTCAACAACACGCTTGTTGATAGCCCTGCGGTTCATGATCGCCTCGACTTCGGACATATCAAAGTCACTGATCGTTTTACGAACATTTCTGAGATCATCTTGTACGCCGACATCAATAACAAATGTTCGTGGTCTTACAAGATAACCCTCATTGATCAGGGTAGAGATTTCAATCTGGTGACTGCAGTTCGTGAAAACCTCACGCAACCCCTTCTTGTCACCACGGTTTGGTGTTGCTGTAAACCCTACAACCTCCACATCTTTGTTGTGCTTTTTGGCGTGATCAATAATGCGCTGGTATGTTTCGGCCGTCACATGGTGCGCTTCATCAACAACAACCATGTCCACTTTTGGCATATTTGATAGGTTGTTCAGACGCGATAAAGTCTGAACCATTGCGAACACCGCATCAGCATTCCAGTCTTTTAACTCTGCATTGACTGTGCTGGTTGTGATGCCTTCATTAACGGAATTAAATTTATCTTGGTTTTGATTAACTAATTCATCTCTGTGCTGAAGCACGAGAATCTTTTTGTCTTTTTTGTGTCGCTTGCCAGCCAAGGCAGACAGCATGATAGTCTTGCCAGCGCCTGTCGGTGCAACAACGAGTGTGTTCTTATATTTGTCTAGGGCTTCGGAGGCGGCAGAAACTGCCACCTCCTGATATGGACGCAAAATCATGCGGCTTGATCCAAGTAGTATTGGTACTTACCTTTCGAGCGAACGTAAGTCTTTTTGATTGGCAACCCGCTCTTGCGTAACATGCTGACTTCGGTACGGATGGTATTCTCCGTCTTGCCGAGAGCCTTTGTCATGTCGGTAAGGTATACCTTCTTTTCAGTCTTCAAGTAATTGTGAAGATCTGAACAAAAGTTCGGGTATGCTGGCTTTTCGCCATTAGCCAAGTTGGTCAAACCATCTGCAACCATTCGCAGTTGATCAGCGTATTTTTTCAATTGAGATGCACTCATGCTACTTAACTCCTCTACATTTAGCACACGAAAGTCGTGGGGGAGTTGGTAGGCACTGGCCTCCCCCGTGCCAGCAGTTGGGGCGCGAAAGGAGAGCGCCTCAACTAATCCTTTGAACCATCCTACTGCGCCCATGACGGAACAACATTGTCTGGGGCAGTTGGTGCGGCTGGTTGTGCCGCTGGTTGAGCCATTGGCTGTGCTGTAGGTTGTGGAGCCGCCGCAGGAATTGCGGAAGCAGGTGCATTACCTACAGGGATATAGCCATTCTGGCCGAGCGTCAAGATTGATTTGATCTTATTGCGATCAGAGTAACCATTCTGACCTTTTTCAACCCCCACCTTGAAGCATACATTCATGCCATCAAGTTGATGCACACCTTGCAGATTACGGCGTTGCTGTGCCTCTGGAGACTGATCTTTCGGATCCAAGTTGTTCGCACTGTCGATGATTGACTTGAGCATTTGCAAGCCAATCGCTTTTGCAATCGGAATGCCATGATCATTTAGTTTATTACCATCAACGAAGATGTTGTGCCAAACCTTGCGCTTGTCATATTGACCGCCCATGATGGTGATCTCTACAGGCAACCACTTGGCGGCTGTCGTCTGAGATGCCTTGAAGTACATGCCGCCACCAAACTCTGGCAGTTCAATATCACCGCCGCTGAGTTTGATGAAGCCCCGCGCCACTTCCCCATCAGGGATAAGAGCATAGTCGTTTTGGTTTGAGGACGGTGCCTCAGGTACATTGTTTAGATTAAGCATGGCTGTCATTAACTCCTTCTGCCATAATTGTGCCGAACTTATCGGCCTTACGTTCACCGCTACTCATCTTGGCCATTAACTTCCCAAGATGCGGCTCTTCAATCGGATCGAGTCTTCCGCTTCGATCCTTAGCGGGGTAGCCCCACTCATTCATGTTGTTGCAAACAAATGCACGGTATGGGTGATTTGTCTCTGGGTTCGTGAGTACAGCCATAGTAATGACCTCATCAACGATCCCGGGCAATTCACGGCCAGTCTTCGAGCCTTCGATTTGCAACTCGTAATTTGTTCTACCGTAGTCATCAACGCGGGAGTCTAGGATCCCCACAAAGATGACGTTCTTAGAACGGATGTGCTGGAGATGAGTAAGCCAAGCCATCATCTCACGACCCTGCATGCCATAGGCTGATCGGGTATCAAGTTTGCCAGTACGGTCAGATCTGTTCTCTGGCTGGTTCTGGCAGTATTGGAAGCACAAGCGACCAGCAACAGTAATACTATCCACAAAGATTGTGTCGTACTTCTGTGTCAGTTGTGTGGGGTCGCCAAACACCTGACATACTGAGTCGTAGTGAGCCATGCTATAAGCAGACTCGTCACTGAGTGATGGGTTGCCACCACCTAAGAAACAGGCAAAGTCACGGCATTCCTGCCAAGTCCGTGGACGGATAACGTCAATCGGATGCCCTTCAATAGCAGAGTCACCTGCTTCCAAATCCATAAACAATGTCGTTTGTGGATTTAATGTTTTAGCAAGCGTGGTTTTACCCACACCGCTCTGGCCGCAAATCACGATCTTATGACCGCGTTTCTCAGCCAGCCTTTGTTCCGCGCTGATGATCTGCATCTTCAGTCTCCTTAATATCAACGGTTACACCTTGCAACATAACTGTACGGCACTCAGAAAGAGCCGCCTTCACGTTCGGTGGGGCATTGTGGTACTTGATCTCTGGCACAGTGAATGTTGCCTTCGCATAGAAAGCAGCAGACTCTGGATCCATGCGATCAAGCAAGCCCTTCAAGGCGTCCTGATCCCACTCGACCTTCTTACGTTTGTTGTAGGTGATTGTGTAATCCCCATCATGAATAGAGACTTGGCCAAAGTCCTTGCCGTCCATAGCAAGTTTATGGTCAGCCTGATCGCTAAACATGTCAGTGATTGTGTTGTCAATGACCTTCAGTTCTTGCTGAAGATCCTTGATCGTTGCCTTCAAATCCTGTCGGCGGTTGAATAGCAACGACAAGTCGTTGTAAATCGCTTCTGTCATTTTTACCTCCTGAGCAAAAGGAATGAGATAAAAATAGTGAGCGATATTTAATAAGTCAACGACTTTTTTTAGAAATTTTTATATCTATGTTGTGAATGGCTTTCATTAACTTCTTTTTAATCTTGAATTCTGGCGTCTCTACACCCTTAGCGTCTTCCACGATTTCTAGCGGAGTTTCGCCATCTATGCCCATGTCTGTATATACAAAGTCTGCTACATACTGACAGATCTTTTGATCATTGATAGTGATGACATATTTAACTTGTCTCTTTAAGTCTCTTATGGCACCAGCACGTTCCATGGCGTATAATTGACCATACCTCTCTGCCTCCCACTTTGAGTCAAACACGAACCCCATGAACTCTGTTTTCTTCGCGTTAAACTTGTTCTTGCGCCTTTGATAATACATGCTAATATATATCCAGTTATGTTTACTTATGGGAACAATTCTAATGCCTGACACGAAGAAATACAAGTCTGTCGCTGTTGACATTCCGACATACAACAAACTGAAAAAGTTGTCCCTGTCAAACCATCGTTACATTCGGCAAGAGATTAGCCGTATGACCCATGAAGCATATCTCATGAAATTTGGCAATGAGATTGCGGAAATGGGAATTGGGTCTACTAGAAAATAGGAGACGGTTATGACCAAACTAGACCACCTTAGTGTATTAATCTTACATTTTATTGCGGGGGGTCTAGTATGGCTCTACCAGAAAGTAGACCCTGCTGAAGTAATGCTAAATTGGGTTATCGGGGGATAACATGCTTTTGCACGAATTTGAAAACGGAAATAGAAAAGCAACGGTGTACAAGGAGAAGGGGATTTACACCGTTGTCATGATGCAGGATGAGGCTATCATTCAGGAGGTTGATGTACCTGATGACAGAGAGGCTTATGCTGAAGCATGCGCTGAAGACTGGGTTCTTGGCGTAACAACCCTAGACCGATACAGGGATGATATGCCAATAGAGATTATCTTCACCCCTGACCCTGAGGGGGCGAATGACAACTAAAGGTTGTCAAAGTATTTCATGCAATCCATCCATGTGTGCATTCCAGAATGCTCACTGAATTTTTCTTTTGGCATTCTTTTTGTGGTTTGGTTTACCAGTTTATTGATGGGGATGAATACAATCTGCTCTCTGTCTATCGCGACCAACGCAACGATGTCGCAGTCATTGGTTGTAAAAGGTGTCTTTTTGCCACCTTTTGAAACCGAAAATTGATACGATTTATTTTTGTCATGTACGCTTCTTTTTCCCTTCAGCGCACTTGACTTTACCTGTACGCGCCACATTTTATTATTGTACTCAGCAACAATATCTGTTGCGCCCATGTTTACGATGCGGCAGGAAATACCTAATTTCAACATCCGCAGCGCACAAATATATTCACCAATCTCACCGTTGTGTAGTGAAACTATACTCATATATCCCCCATATATTATTTATTATGAGGGATTGAAAATGTCTGTAAAGCCTATTCTTCTGCCAAAGAACGCATGCGTGTAACGAGCCGTCTAGCTCGGTTTGGCACCTGAGTATACCACTTCGAGTCAACCATCTGGTCTGCTGCTTCATTCCAGTCGCGTGCGTCCACGCCAGCCTTCATGCCAACAAATTTTGACAGCCTAGGATAGCCAAGGTTAAACATCATGTTGGCAATTACGCGCTGCGCTTCTTCTGGTAGATCGTCAAAGTCTTTGTACAGACGGTGACAATCATTGACTGTCACAGCAATATCGAGATCAAACGCCGCTTGAACACGCTCTTGCTCGACTACTGTACCAACAGGCTTTCCGTGTTCAGGATCGTTTTCTGTAATTAAATGGCCAATGCCAAAGGTTGGAAGACCGAGGTGGTCAAGGTAAATCTCGTACTTACAGCCCTCGTCTTCTGCGAGTTCTTTACGGAGTTTATCTTTGTTCATCTGCCAAGGAGTCCTGCTGTTGCTCCACGAATGCCCAAGGCTTCTGCTACTGCTGGGTTGTTTGTAGCCATTTCACGAAGGTTCGGCTGAAGACCGCCAGGCGAAAGAGGACGTATGTTAGGAGACAGTGGTTGTGTTACATCAACTGAGCCAATACCAGAAGACTGTACTGGAGTTGGCGTGGGCGTTACAGACGGTTCGCCTCTTGGTGTTGACACTTGCTGTTGTATTGCCTGAGCGGCAACCTGCCGAATGGGGCGTTGTGTTTGAGCCATCACTGAAAGGCCAGCATCTAAAGCGTCAGCAACAGTACCACCAAATTGCTGTGCGTTCTTTCTAGCAGAGCCTTCAGCAAACTTACGCATGATACGCTCATTCGCAAAGATCTTTGATGTCATTGTCATCCGTGCCTTTGCTCCAGCCTTGCTAATTGGATGCGCGGCATAACTAGCGGCAACGATAGCGCCTTCCTTACCAACATCACCAAGGTATGCTAGATCTGCGGCAAATTGACGCAATCCTTCTGCGCTTTCTTTGCCAATCAGGGCGTCAAGTGCGCCTGGCTTAAATTGCTTGTTTACGATGCGATCCAGTTGAAGTGCCGCACCTGTGCTTGAAAATACATCATCGCCAACAGAACTAACAATGTCATTGATCGCATAGTTCTTGATTGCTTCAATTGCCTCTGGGTCTTTGGCAAAGAACTTTTTGATCTTATTGATCTCTGTCACGCTACGCTGTGGATTGACCAAGTATCTTGCCGCATCCTCTGGGCTGAGTGTCCCACTGTTGAAATCGCGGATCACTTTTGAACTATTGGCAACATCAAAAGCCTGCTTTGCTTCAAGCAGTTCTTCTAACTTTGTAACGATGTTTGCGTCAGGAGAAACTTGGTTGATACGAGCAATAACCTCTGCATCAATCTTTGTTGGGCCTGACTGTGCAATTGTATTTGCCAGACGCTTAACCTGATTCCAATTGGCTCCAAACAACTCTTTGCCAGTGCTTCCAAGCGCATCAATCTGCCCCTTGAATTTCATGCCATTAAACTGTGTTGGATCCATAAGGTCGATGCTTGTACGCATCATAGCGTCATCAAGATATGCCCTTGCCAACTGCTCACGAACCAAATCTGGGTTGTCTACCGCATTGAGTACAGCCTTGAGGCGTTCTGGCGAACTTGGGCGAATAACTTTTCTGAAGAACTGATCGACATTGAAGCGAGGATCTTTTGACGCTGCCTTCATATTACGAACAATTCCGAACTTTTGAAGATCATCAAACACTTTCCGCCCTTCACGGTAGGAGCGGAATGCAACGTCTCTCTGGTCAGCAATAGCCTTTAACTGAGCGCGTTGATTTGGTCGAATTCCCTTGATCGCCATAAGATTGGTTGACTCAAGCGTTTGGTCAAAGGCGTCACGCAAGCGGAACAATTGTTCTGCTGTGGCGCCACCAATATCATTATCGAAGATGGCATCGTTAACCAACTTACGCTGGTTAGCAATCTGCTCAAATGATGCAAGGCTCCTTTGTTTGCTGGCCATTTCTTCTACACCCCGAATAGCCTGCTGAACTTGCTTGGGTAGAACGCTACGAGCGCCTACAGCCTCTTCAAGATCTTTGACGGCGCCTTCGAGGATGCCAGTGTTAATTACACGAGCCTTGCCACCTTCTTTGGCGATACCAGCAACGCCATCTTGAAATTCAAGTTTGCCGAGCATGTCATCAACCAAACGGAACTCGTTGCCGCTAACTCGACTAAAATTCTGGAATGAATCAACGATAGAGCCAAGTGTTGCATCGTTGATGTCAAATCCCTCATCAAGAGAACGCTCAATGAGATTAATGCTGTCTTGAACGGATTTCAAAGCAGAGTTGGATGCTTCTGTTTGAGCCTGCTTTAGTTCAGCAAAACGTTTTGATGTTGCGTCAGCAAATGCTCTTCCAGCATCTTCAGCCTCAGCATTGTTAGCAAGCGCTCGGAAGAAATCAGCCTTCTCAAGAGCAAAGTTTGTGTTTTTGATAAGTCTGGTGGTGTCCTTTGTTGCGCCTTCTGCGAGTTTCTGGGCATAGGCCATTGTCGCAGGCGCACCTAAACGCTCAAGACTTGGCGCGGCACCTTCTTCAATCAGTCGCAGTCCACGCTCTCCACCCTCTTCAGTGGCTTCAGCAAGCGGCCTTGATATAACCTTTCGACCGCCACTCACAAGACCTTTGGCCGCTGCGAATGTACCCATTGTCACGAGATCAACCGTGCCAGCAATTACTGCCTCTGTGGCTACGTCACCAGCAACTTCACCTAGGCTTTGCTTCTGAATACCTAGAATGCTTTCAATGCCTTCTTCAAGAGCCTGACCAGCCGCAGCGCCTGCCGCCGCACCGCCTGCGCTTGTAAGAATCCCAGGTGACGTCAAGATTGCGCCAGTAATTGAACCAACTGTCTCTGGGATGATTCCAGCCAGATCAGCAACATCACCAAAGGAAAAACCCTCATCCTCAATGACAAGGTTTCCATCAATTGGGTCTAGTCCTCTTGCTTGTTGGCCAGCGGGCGTTAAAGCAAGGCGACCGCTAGAATCTCGTGTGTATCCCTCAGAGCCAACAAGTTTTTGCAGGATTGCCTCCTGCTCCTCAGCCGTTTCGCCAAATGACATCAAGGCGCGGAGAGAAGAGTCTGCACCAGTTTCGTAATCAAAGCCTTCGTCTTTGCCTACGCGACCAAACTGAGCGGCGACATCTTCAAGGCCGCGAACTTGACCAATCTGTTGCTCTGGGGAGAAATAATCGCGGATTGCATCAATCTCTTCTTGCGTTGGTGTGTCACCAGCAATCTTTGCTTGACGCATGCCTTGCGGGGTTTTGACTTGAATGATTCCCATTTGAAACCCCTTATTGAGTTAAATCTAAGACGCCTTCTTCCGTCATGACGCCTTTCTTTTTCGCAGGCTGGTCAGCAACACCAGCGTATCTATTCAAAGTTGAAATTCCTGTTCTTACATCTCTCTTGCCGCCAACAACAATACGATCATACATTTCTCTCAAGGCAAGTTTCAATTCTTCAGGATCTGAAGTAAGGGTCAGATTGCCAACAATAACCTTAACCCGTTCGCGGTCAGCATCCGAAATTGTCTTGCCAGCTTCACCGAGAATTTCTGGGGCTTTATCAGCAGCAATAACATTAAGAATGCGCTTCACTTTTGCTACTGGGGTTGCTTCATCTGTAAGGTCAAGACCTAATGCGTTACCAATACTGACAGCGGCGTCACCAATTTGGTCGAAGGTTGTTGTTTCACCAGCATCAACGATAGCAAACGCTTCGCCAACTTTATTGCCAAAACGATCAAGACCTTCGTCCATCGCAGTCAATCGGCTCATGTATGTATCATATTCACCGGGATTGAAATAACCGCGAGAAGGCTTGTCAGCGCCTTTGTAGTTGGCATCAACACGTTGGACGCTAATTCGTAAATCCTCAGGGGCGTCAGTGAAAAGCGAAATATCATCGTAAGATGCGGCATATTTTTTCCCAAGTTCAGGAGCCTTAAACGCTTCCTTTGCGACAGATTCGTAAACGCTCATTGGGATGATTTCATAGTCCTGACCAAACTGAGTATCTTGATCAAGCGAATTTAACTCATATGAATTAAGACGAACAATTCTACCCTTATCAAAGTTCTTTACGAATCCACCTTTGCGTGGAACAACGTAATATCCCTGCCTATTCATTGCCGCAGTCTGGTCTTCTTTCTTGCGGCTAAGAGCATATTCGCCAGCCTTTGCCCGAAGCGCACGAGCCTCAGAACGAGCCTTAGTCAGTTCAGGCAATGCCTTCTCACCAGCCTCACCGACAGAGGACAGCATGGCACCGACATCAAAACCTTTGCCTGCTTTGTTCTGCATAAGAGCAAGACCGAATGCCATGAGTGCTGTGCGGTTATCTGCCTCACCAGAAACATCAAGGCCAGTTGCGTCAGCAAATTCCTTCATGTACTCATCATAATCTTTAGGCGCTACACCAGGCCGCGCACTCTTCAGATATTCATCAAGAGCCGTTACTGTGGCTTGTTTGATTGGAGTGTCAGCGCCTTTGACAGAAGCGCTGTCAGGAATAGCGCTTT
>Ga0255768_10000904_pt1 | contig 31212 bp, 16 predicted proteins | sample 071ome_33_FD_179983 | JGI IMG/M metagenome (GOLD analysis project Ga0255768, IMG submission 179983) | Coastal salt marsh microbial communities from the Groves Creek Marsh, Skidaway Island, Georgia - 071412AT metaG (version 2) | ecosystem: Environmental > Aquatic > Marine > Intertidal zone >...
CCCGAAACCATAATGCCTCCTCCAGAATCTAATTTATCACTCAGCGATAGAGAAAAGGCACTACTCATCAAATGGGTTTCTCAAGGGGCACAATGGAAACCTCACTGGGCTTTTATTGCGCCTCAAAAAGAAGCGGTCATTCAAAAGGAAGGTTACCCAATAGACTATTTTGTGGAACGTCAATTGCAACAACAAGGTCTTCAATATTCCGAGCCAGCAGCCAAATCAACCTTGTTGCGTAGGGTGAGTTTTGACCTCACGGGTTTACCCCCCACTCGAGAAGCTCTTGGCCGTTTTGCGGCAGATTCTTCTAGCACAGCTTTCGAAAAAGAAGTAGATCTTTTGCTTGCTAGTGATGCTTTTGCTGAACGCCTAACACTAGATTGGTTAGACCTGTCTCGATATGCCGATTCTCACGGACTTCATGCCGATGGAGCACGCACAATGTGGCCTTGGCGAGATTGGGTCATCAATGCCTTTAAAGAAAATATGCCCTATGATCAGTTTGTAACCTGGCAACTAGCGGGAGACCTATTGCCCAATGCAACCCGAGAGCAAAAATTAGCCACAGCCTTTAACCGAAATTCACCCATGACTGCTGAAGGGGGGGTGATTGATGAAGAATGGCGCCTACATTATGTTTTTGATCGAACGGAAACACTCAGTACCGCTTTTATAGGGCTTACGGTGGCTTGTGCCAAATGCCATGATCATAAATTTGACCCCATTTCTCAAAAAGAATATTATCAACTCACTGCCTTTTTTAATACAATCAGAGAACTTGGTATGACAGGAGATGATGGCAATTTTGGCCCCCTATTGCTTTTACCTGAACTACAAAAAGAAAAGGAACTTGACCAATTACAAACTCGTATAAATGCAGCCGAAGAACAGCTTCAACTCACGCAAGAAGAACTGAAAACTTTTTATGCGTATGCCCAAGATTTACCTCAAAAAAATATTTTAACCGATGGTTTATTAGCCCATTATAAAGTAGAAAAATTAGTACCCCAAAAAGACCAAAAAGGGTTTTGGGTAGATGGAAATAAAAATCTTACCACCAAAAAGGCCCCTAAAATAGTGCCTGGAGTTTCGGGTAATGCTGTTGAGTTTCACGAAGATTACGATAAAATTTACGTCAGGAAGGAAATCCCACAATTTGAATGGACGGATCCTTTTTCGATGATGGCTTGGATTAATACCCAGCAGCAAGACCCCAAATACAGACAGTTTATAACCGGAACCTCAGGAGGTAAAAACAACTGGTGGCGAGGATGGGATTTTTATTTAGACGGCAACAATACCCTCAATTTAAGGTTGATAAATATGGCCCCGGGCAATATGATTCATGTGCAAACTGAAGCTGCTATTCCCAAAGATCAATGGAAGCATGTAGCCTTTAGCTACGACGGGTCAGGAAAAGCAAGGGGAGCCCAACTCTATATTGAAGGAAAACCAGTGGCAACCAAAATTGTAATTGACAATTTATACAAAAGTATTTTACCGGTGAGCACCAGTGGGGTGAAAGTAGAAGTGCGTCCCATTTTAATCGGAAAAAGTTATTCCTCTTTTGTAGGAGATAATGGAACCTTTATGGGTCAAATGGATGAAATTAAATTTTTTAATAAAGCCCTTTCAAATTTGGCTGTTCAATTGCATTATGAAGAATTTAGTGCAACTAAAGAATCTATAACCCCCGCATTGATACAAGACCATTGGGTTCAAGAAAACCCCCGTTTTAAAGAACAAGAAAACACGCTTAATCAATTGCGCAAACAATGGTTAGAAGCCATAAACCCAGTGATGGAAGTGATGGTGATGGAAGAAATGAAAGAAGCTCGCCCCACCTATCTCTACCAGCGAGGAGATTATAATAGCCCTGGTATAGAAGTGCAGGCCCAAACTCCTGCAGTGCTTCCTCCTATGACCAACTATCCCAAAAATAGGCTTGGCCTAGCCCAATGGTTGTTCAGTGAAGAGCACCCACTAACGGCGCGTGTGGCCGTTAACCACTACTGGCAAATGTTGTTTGGCAAAGGATTAGTGCGAACTCCAACTGATTTTGGGGTACAGGGTAGTTTGCCTACCCATCCAGAATTGCTAGATTGGCTTGCTGTAGATTTCCGTTCATCAGGTTGGGACCTTAAAGCCTTAATAAAAACGATGGTGCTCTCCAAAGCCTATCAACAAAGCTCTCAACTTACCCCTGAATTGCAGGAACAAGACCCCACTAACCTTTATTTAGCCCGCAGTCATTCCTATCGTTTACCAGCCGAAATGATTCGAGATAATGCCTTGGCGGTGAGCGGACTTTTGGTTAATCAAATAGGCGGTCCTAGTGTGAAACCCTACCAGCCTCCCGGTTTATGGAAAGAAAAAAACACTTTTTCATTGGAGTTGTTAGAATATAAGAAAACCAGTGGCGACAGCCTCTATCGTAGAGGGATGTATACCTTTATTAAAAGGGGTTCTCCACCTCCTTCAATGATTAGTTTTGATGCAACTTCACGAGAAGTGTGTACTGTGAAGCGAGAAAATACCTCCACACCTTTGCAGGCTTTGGTTTTACTCAATGATACCCAATATTTTGAAGCGGCTCGCTTTTTGGCGCAACGCCTACAAGAAGAAGCTCCTCAAAACTTAGATAAACAGCTCACAGAAGGCTTTCGTTTAGTAACCTCGCGTTTTCCTAAGGATGAAGAAATGAAGGTGTTAAAAGCCCAATATAATCGTCAATTGAACCATTTTAAAAAGCATCCTAAGGAAGTTGAAAGTATCGTAAAAGTGGGCGATAAAAAAGCCAATCCAAAACTAAACCGAACCGAATTATCTGCCCTGACCCTAGTGGCTAATACGTTGTTAAATCACACCGAAAGCTATTATAAACGATAAGGACTATGAATTGTAACCACCATAAAGACAATGAAAACTACACCCGAAGGGATTTTTTAACCAAAACCACCTTGGGTTTAGGTGCCTTGTCTTTAGGCACTCTCATCAGTCCACAAAATGCCTTTGGACAAGCTACTTTCCTTCAAGAAAGCAAATTGCGCTTGCCGCATTTTGTGCCCAAGGCCAAACGAGTAATCTACCTTTTTCAAAGTGGAGCCCCTTCACAGTTAGATTTATTTGATTATAAACCCGAACTCAACAAACGAAATGGCCAAGAATTGCCCAAAAGTATTTTAGGAAGTCAACGCCTAACAGGCATGACAGCCGGACAAACTTCTTTTCCCTTAGCAGGGTCACAATTTCAATTTAAACAACACGGGCAAAGTGGTGCTTGGATGAGCGATTTAATGCCGCATACAGCTAAACTTGTAGACGAACTGTGTTTCATTAAATCCATGCACACCGAAGCCATCAACCACGATCCAGCGGTTACTTTTATTCAAACAGGTTCTCAACTTCCGGGCCGACCGTCCATTGGGGCCTGGTTGAGCTATGGGCTCGGTTCGGACAATAAAAATCTACCAGAGTTTGTTGTTTTAATCACCAAAGATAAATATGGCCAACCCCTCTATTCTCGTTCTTGGGGCAATGGGTTTTTACCTTCCCAGCACCAAGGGGTTCAATTTAGAGCGGGAAAAGATCCCGTGCTCTATTTGGACAATCCACCCGGTGTAACACAAGATTTGAGAAAAGAGCAATTAAATGACCTAAAAAAGCTCCATCAAATCAATCACGATGATGTGGGTGACCCCGAAATTTTAGCTCGTATGGCGCAATATGAAATGGCCTTTAGAATGCAAACATCGGTGCCCGAAGTGATGGATATTTCGAAAGAACCCGATTATATTTTTGATCTCTATGGGGAAGACAGCCGAACACCGGGAACTTTTGCCGCCAATTGTTTATTGGCCCGAAAATTGGCTGAAAAAGATGTTAAGTTCATTCAACTTTATCATCAAGGATGGGATCATCATGGCAATTTGCCTCAAGAAATTAAAAAACAATGTAAAGAAACCGATCAAGCCACCGCCGGTTTAATCCAAGATTTAAAACAACGGGGTCTATTGGAGGATACCCTTGTGATTTGGGGAGGCGAATTTGGCCGCACCAACTATTCCCAAGGGATGCTCACCGAAACCAATTATGCACGAGATCATCATCCGAGATGTTTTACTATCTTTATGGCAGGAGCTGGTATTAAAAAGGGAATCACCTTAGGTGCTACAGATGAATTTGGCTATAATATTACAGAAAGACCCGTGCATGTGCACGATTTTCAGGCCACTTTGTTACACCTGTTAGGCTTAGATCACGAGCGGCTCACGTTCAAATATCAAGGACGTCGATTTAGGCTTACCGATGTGCATGGTAGTATTGTGAATGAAATTTTAACCTAAATACTTATGAAAAACTCTAGAAGAACCTTTATCAAAAATGCTGGACTCCTTTCGGGTTCGGCCTTAATCCCTAATCTTATGAATGCAAACATGATCACATCAAACGTTAAAAACCCTGTAGTGGGTCACGCGGACTTTCAATATACGGTTGACTCTAAATGGGGTGTGCAAGATCCAAGTCAGTATCCTGTAAACGATTGCCATGAAATGGCTTTTGACAAAAAGCAACGCCTTTTTATGACCACCACACATCCCAAAAACAACATTTTGGTTTATGATCGCTCGGGAAAAATTTTAGATGCTTGGGGAACTGAATTTCCTGGGGCTCACGGGCTCACGCTATCCGAAGAAGGTGAAGAAGAATTTCTTTTTATTACAGATCCTGATAGCCATAAAGTTTGTAAAACCACCTTAGATGGGCGTATTTTGATGACGCTAACTGCTCCAAAAGAAATGCCAGCCTATAGCGCTCCAGATTTGTTTAAGCCCACAGAAACAACTCTAGCTCCAAACGGAGATATTTATGTAGCCGATGGATATGGCCTCGATTATATTATTCAATTTGATGCCAAAGGAAATTATATTAGACATTTTGGAGGCCATGGCAAAGGAGCTGATCAATTTGAATGTTGCCACGGAATTTTGCTCGATTCCCGCAATCCCAATAAAGATGAATTGTTAATTACCTCACGTTCGGCCAATGAATTTAAACGTTTTACATTAGACGGAAAGCATCTGGAAACCATTTCACTCCCTGGATGTTGGATATGCAGACCTGTCATAAAAGGTGAACATTTGTACTTTGCAGTGATTGTGACCAAAGATTGGAATGTCTTTGATGGTATGTTGGCCGTTCTCGATCAAAATAATAAGGTAGTTTCACTTCCTGGTGGAAGTGTACCAACTTATGAAGCAGGTAAATTAGTGCCGCCAAATTACGATCAAAAAACTTTTTTCAATCCCCACGATGTTTGTGTAGACAACGATTTAAATCTTTATGTACCCCAATGGAACTCTAATAAAACCTATCCACTCAAATTGACTCGTGTATAGAAGGGATGTTCTTTTCATCAGGCTTTGACTTTTTGGGTAGAATGCATCCATTGTGGGTTCATTTGCCTATTGGCTTTGTTCTGTTCAATCTTTTGGTGAGTTTTCTTTTTCGAAAAAAGACCTCCAAAAGTGTCTCTTTTTTCCTTAAAATTAGTTGGGGAGTTACGTTTGTGTCAACTTTGATCACAGCAGCTTTGGGATGGTTGCGTTCGCAATCGGGCTATTATTTTCCGTCAGCCCTTGATACACATGCCCTTTGGGGGTGGCTTTTAGTGGTTTTGACCTTCCTGGCTTGGCTGTTGCAATGGGATGCATTCTCGCATTGGAAAAAAGCAAAGTACTTTGCTTATGCTGCAAGTGGTCTACTGCTTTTTTTGGCCGGACATCTTGGGGGTGAGCTAACGCATGGTGAAGATTATCTACTACCGAAAATCACTGTCCCTAGAACAACAAAAGCTGCGGAAAATAAAATAGAACCTTTTAAAGAGCGTTCACAAGACTCCATTGGGGTGTTAGTAGATGTAATACAACCCATTTTGGATCAAAAATGTGTGGCTTGCCACAATCAAGATATCTCTTCTGGAGGACTCAATATGCAGGCGGGGTCCTTTCTGAAAAAAGCTCAAAACAACAAAATTGTAGTTCCTTCAAAACCTTATGAAAGTAGCCTATTTAAACGTGTTGTTTTACCACAAGATCACACAAAATTTATGCCTCCGGCCGGTACGCCCTTAACTTATGATGAAATTGCTCTTTTGGAATGGTGGATTTTGGAAGGTGCCCCACCCACAGCAAGCCTTGGGTCTTTAGAAAAGGGAGAAAAAATAAAAGCAATTTTAAGCAGAACCTATGGACTGGATATGAAAAAAAAGGCTTGGTATGAAAAAGCCACACAGCCTCCTTTAAGTCTTCAACAACAACAGTTGCTGGAACAAAACAATTTCAATTGGCGCTATTTGGCAGCGCAAAATAATTTGATAGATGTGCGTTTTTTGGGAGGAACAATAAACCCTCAACAGCTAGCCGCTCTAGCTTCTGTTAGCAAACACATTACCTGGCTTAATTTGTCCCAATCGGCTATTGCAGATCGTGATCTTGAGGTCCTAGCTCAATTTGAGAATCTTACCCGTTTAAACCTTTCCAAAAATGAAATTACGGAAAAAGGCTTGGCTACACTTCAGTCCTTAATTCATTTGGAACAGCTTAATCTCTATGAGACTGCTGTATCCGATATTGTTTTTTCCCTGCTGGATGATTTTCCTGCTCTAAGCTTTGTTACGCTTCACCAAACCCAGCTTAGTCCAACGGCAATAGCAACCTTTAAAGCAGCTCATCCCCAAATTGAAGTAGTAAGTCCATAAGTCCATATTTAGCTTGTTGCGATCTCATTAAAAGGGAAAAAATAAATATGTGCTATATTTATAGTAAATATGATATTATGAAACACAAAGCCAAGTTTTCGCTGCGATTTGATTTCTTTATCTACACCTTGATTATTCTCAATATCATAGCCATGGTATTGGAATCTCATGTGGCTCTAAAAGCACAATTTGAGTCCTTTTTCAACCTATTTGAACTCTTTTCTATCGTCATTTTTTCTTTTGAATATCTCTATCGCATTGTTGTTTATTACAGGGCTGATGGTTGGCGTGGCGTTGGCAGTTATGTGTTTAGCTTCTTTGGTCTAATTGATTTAATCTCCATACTTCCGTTTTATTTAAAGCAATTTATTGCCATAGACGGTCGTTTTTTCAGAATCTTGAGGCTTTTCAGACTCACCCGTATTTTTAAATTAGGGAGAGAAAGTAAATCCTTAAAACTGTTTATTAAGGCGTTAAGTTCAGTGCGAAATGAACTCAAATTTACACTGTTCCTTTCTGTTTTAACCATTCTCTTTTCAGCCTCTGCTATCTATTTTTTAGAAAATGAAGCACAACCGGATGTTTTTTCTAGCATCACAGCCTCCATATGGTGGGCAACTGTTTCTTTAGCTACGGTTGGCTATGGAGACATCATTCCAATTACCGTAGGGGGAAAGATTTTTGCTTCTGTCATTTCTTTGGTTGGCATAGGCGTTGTGGCCATACCTACTGGAATTATCAGCGCGGCCTTTGTAGAAGAAATCATTCATTCTAAAAAGAAAGAACTGTAAGCTTTATTTTTCTTTAAAGAGGGCTACAAACAAACTGCCATAGAGCGAATGGATGAGACTCGAAATAGCTGCTGGAATGGCAACGGCAGCTTGGCTAAAATTTTCACGGGCCAAAACCACACCCAAGCCCGAGTTTTGCATACCCACTTCAATGGCAATGGTTTTAGCCACTTTAGCGTTTTTGAACAGTAAATAGCAAAAAAGAAAGCCCAATAAAAAACCTAAAAAATGCAACACCATTAGGGCTAGCACCAATTGAAAGCCAGAAGAAAGAATAATGGCCTTGCCTTGGCCAATAATACTGGCCACAATTAGCGTGATTAAAATGACGGCGGCTGGAGGGGCCAAGGGAATGATTTTTGCAGTCATTTTGGGGAGAAAACGATTTAAAATTACACCAAGGCTAATGGGCAATAAAACTACTTTTACGGTGCTGAGCAACAAGCCCCAAGGCTCAACGGCTACATAGCTTCCCGAAAGAAAACTGGTGAGTAGGGGTGTGGCAATAATAGCGCTTAGCGTAGAAAGGGCGGTCATGCTCACCGATAGTGCCACATGCGAATTAGCCAAATAGGCAATCACATTGGAAGCAGTGCCACCGGGACAGCAAGACACTAATATTATCCCCACTGCAAAATAGGGGGGGAGTTGAAATAAATAGCCTAAGCTCCACCCCAATAAAGGCATGATGGTGAACTGCATAAGCAGTCCCGAAAGCACCCACTTGGGGGCTTTGCCCACTTCTTTAAAGTCTTCCCAGCGCAGGGTGAGTCCCATGCTCAACATGATGCCCCCCAGACCTAAGGTGATCCACGACCCACTAAACCAAGTAAAAAGTGGTGGGTAAACTAAAGACAAACCAGCGGCTGTTGCAACCAAAAAAGGAAATGAAGAGGTAAAGGCGGTGGTGTTCAAAAGTGACATTATCTGTGGTCTAAAATTAAACTATTTTTAATTGTGTATTTTTAACTCATGGTTAAAAGGACTTATAAAATGCATTCAACACCAAACTATATGCCCTTTCTAATGCTTTTTTTTATGTTGGCCTGCACAAAAGAACCTACTTCAGAAACAGAAGGAGCGGCTCTTAGTAGTGCCATAACACAAAACGTTTTTATAAAAACCAACGCCTTGCGGGCTGAAAAAGGCCTTGCAGCCTATAAGCGTAATGAAGAAATGGATGTTTTAGGGCAGTTGCATAGTGACAATATGGTAGAACACGATTTTTTTGCCCACGAAGACCATCAAGGGGCTTCTCCCTCCGATCGTGCCGATGCACTGAACTATAGCTGGACAACTATAGCCGAAAATATTGGATATGTGCCTTGGTTTGAAAATGTGGACTCCTGTGGTGACACCCGAAGTGCCGAAGCCATTGCCGAATGTATGATGGACGGTTGGATTAATTCTCCGGGTCATTATGCCAACCTAATAGGCAATTTTGAACAAATTGGCATAGGGGTCACATTTACGCGAGACAGTATTCTCTATTTTACTCAGGTTTTTCGAAATCCTTAGTCTTTTTAGACTCGTTTTTTCTCAAAAGGAGGATGCTTGCCAGTCCCATGAAAGTTCTTCCCTGCCGTTCCTTTTTTTCCTATTTTAAAAACACTCGTTGCTGCAAATTCCTGCTACAATGATGATCAGCCTATAGATTTCCTCATTTGTTGACCACCAACAGAATTCAAGTGAAAGCCCTGTTCTATTTCTTAAAATGCTTTGAGATTAACCTGTAGAGTCGGAGAAACATGGCCTGAACAAAATGATATGCCCCCAACACCAAGTTTACAACCTATACGTGGGTATATGATTGGTGAATGAGAGGTTTGTTCTTGATTGCCAAAAATCTTTAGGTACTCAACTTTGCAATTAATTCTTGTGCAAAATCGGGTCTAATTTTTTTGGCTTTAATCATTTCTTGCACCACCTGGTCTAGCATTTCAGGGGTTGCCCCAGCGGTGAGGGCAATATTACGCGCGTGGAGTGACATATGTCCTCTTTGGATGCCTTCGGTTGCCAAGGCCTTTAGAGCTGTTAGGTTTTGGGCCAGTCCAACAGCTGCCATCACTTCACCGAGTTCTGTGGCGGTTTTTACTCCTAAAATTTTAACCGCAATTTTGGCAATGGGATGAATTTTGGTGGCCCCTCCCACTAGTCCAACGGCCATGGGAATTTCGATGGAACCCACAAGGTTACCAGCTTCATTTTTTTCCCATTGGGTGAGGGAACCATAACGACCATTTTTTACAGCATAGGCATGCGCGCCAGCTTCAATGGCTCTATTGTCATTTCCGGTTGCAATCACCACCGGTATGATGCCGTTCATAATGCCTTTGTTGTGGGTTGCTGCTCGATAGGGATCAGCTTCTGCAAAGGCATAAGCCCAAAGAATGCCGTCTACAATTTCTGCACCCCCAAGGGCTTCTTTGTCAATTTCTGTTCGCACCCGCACCAACCTTTTATCGGCGAGGTTAGAAAGAATTCTCAAATAGACTTTTCCTCCGGTGAGGGCTTCAACATGGGGCGCAAGAGCTTCAGCCATGGTGTTCACAGCGTTAGCACCCATAGCGTCTCGGGTGTCAACAATGAGATGTATGACCACCATAGTGCCTGTGGGAGCAGGAACTAGATGTACTTCTAAGTCGGTCATGCCACCGCCTAAAGAAACAAGCATTGGGTCTTTTTCGTTGGCTATCTTAATGAGTTCTTCTCGGGCTTCAAATAATTTTAGTCGTGCTATATGCGGATCAGCCACTTCAACCAATTGAATTTGGGCCCGCATCACCGGACCGGTGTTACTGGCAAAAAAGCCTCCCTTGACTCGAGCCATTTTAGCAGCATTGCTGGCAGCAGCCACCACAGAGGCTTCTTCTACAGCCATAGGAATGAGATAGTCTTTGTTGTTGATTTTAAAATTAACCGCAACACCCATAGGCAGGGGCATTACCCCAAACACGTTTTCGATCATATGGTTGGCCACGGTTTCGGGAAGGGCTCCCATATTGCGCAATAAGGCTACTTCTTCTTCTGTCAAATCGCTAAAGGCAGCAACGGCCTCCAGTCTTTCTTGGGGAGTGCGTTTATAAAACCCTTTTAATGCGCTTGTCTTCATTTCTTATGATTTAGCTGTAGCGTGAGTAGACCGAATATTAATTTTGTTTAGTTCAATTTAAGGCCTTTCTACTAAGCTGTTTTAACTATTTGGTAAAAGTATTAAAAAAAACCTCGCTTTCCTTTTTGAAAGGTGCCACTAAAAAAAAGGTGTAATGTTGTGGTTAAAATCAAGTCTTTTTAGGCAAAAGTTCGTTTTGAATTTGTAGCTTCATGCCCCAAGAGATTAAGCTTTTCAAATTCAAAATAGATGAAAATCAATTGTATCATATACATCCTGGTTGGGTTGGCTGCCTTGGAGCTAAAAGCTCAAACAGCATTGCTGGCAAATGACAACCGCCCCAATATCATATTTATTTTAACTGATGACCAACGTTATGATGCCTTGGGTTTTGCCGGGAATCCATATATGCACACTCCGGCTATGGATGCGCTTGCTGCTGCTGGCACCTATTTTTCCAATGCGGTAGTTACTACGCCCATATGTGCGGCCAGTAGGGCCAGTATTTTAACAGGACTTCACGAAAGGGCCCATCAATACAATTTTCAAACGGGGGCTATTCGTTCCGAATATATGGCAACTTCTTATCCCACGTTGTTAAAAGAGCAAGGCTATTATACCGGATTTTATGGTAAATATGGAGTTCGCTATGACGCTTTGGAAACCCAGTTTAATGAATTTGAACAATACGATCGAAACAATCGGTATCAAGATAAAAGAGGCTATTTCTATAAAACGATTGGAAAAGACACTGTTCATTTAACGCGCTATACTGGCCAAAAAGCCTTAGACTTTATTGAGGCCCAAGCCTCAAGAGAAGCCCCTTTTTGTTTGTCGCTCAGTTTTAGTGCGCCTCACGCTCATGATGGGGCCCAAGACCAATATTTTTGGCAAGATACTGTACAAAGTCATTTAGAAGGGGTTTCACTTCCCCAACCGGCACTAGCAGAGGAGCGTTATTTTGAAGCACAGCCAAAGGCCGTTAGAGAAGGCTTCAACAGGTTGCGATGGACATGGCGCTTTGATAAGCCTGAAAAATACCAAAACAGCATAAAGGGCTATTACAGAATGATTGCCGGTATTGACCTCGAAATTCAAAAAATTAGGGAGAAATTAAAAGAAAAAGGGATTGAAAAAAATACGGTTATTATCCTCATGGGCGATAATGGTTATTTTTTGGGAGAACGTCAATTGGCGGGGAAGTGGTTGTTGTATGACAATTCTATTCGGGTGCCCTTGTTCATTTATGATCCTAGAGTGGACCAACGCTCAAAAGTGGAGGAAATGGCACTCAATATTGATGTGACCGCTACCATAGCCGATTTAGCGGGTGTGTCCATACCCAAAACCTGGCAGGGAAAAAGTTTGCGACCGCTGTTGAACAAGGAGGTTGCCACTTTAGCCAGAGATACGATTTTGGTTGAGCATCTTTGGGATTTTAAAGAAATTCCCCCAAGCGAAGGCGTGCGTACAGCAGAATGGAAATACTTTAGATATATCAACAATAAATCGCTAGAAGAGCTCTACAACCTTAAAGATGATCCTTTAGAAACCAAAAATTTAATAGGAAAGAAAAAATATTTAGCTGTGGCGCAAAAGCTTCGCAACAAGCTTGAAGATCTCATTGCACAAAACAGCAATGCCTATGCATCTCCTCCAAACAACTTGACCGTAGAGTTGATCCGCGCGCCAGATAAGGAGGTAGCCATTCTTGATTTACAACCTGAGTTTGGGTGGACAGTGCCCTTAACCGCCAAATTTCAAACGGCTTATCAAATTTTAGTAGCTTCGAGTCAATCGGCAATTGCTCAAAATCAAGGAACTGTTTGGGATAGTGGGCGAGTGGCTTCTGCAGCCTCTACCAATGTGTCTTACGGAGGAGAGGCACTAGAGGAGGGAAAAACCTATTATTGGAAAGTTCGAATTTGGGATGAAGATAATCGCTTGGTAGCCTATTCTAAACCCCAATCCTTCTCGGTTGGGAAAAGCAAGGATTACAAGATTTCAACCGAAAATAAATTTGAAATTGATTCGCTAAAACCCCTTCAATTTGAAAAGCGGGAAACCGATTATTTTATGGATTTTGGCCGGGCTGCATTTGGTACACTGGCGTTTAGGTATAAGGCCCAAACACCGCATACACTAACGGTTAGGATGGGAGAGCAAGTGAAAGCGGGAAAACTCAATAGAACGCCACCCGAAAAAAGTCACATCCGTTATCAAGAAATACAAGTGGAGGTGGATCCCAAACAAACACACTATCTAGTGTCTCTACTACCGGACAAAAGACACGGCCCCAATAGCAGTGCTATTCCCCTTCCGAGTGGTTTTCCAGTTATTATGCCTTTTCGATATGCCGAAATTGAGGGTGCACAACAGTCCCTCAAAGCAAGTGCTTTTACCCAATTGAGTTATCACACCTATTGGGATGAAAAAGCTAGTGCCTTTCACAGTAATGATAGTGTTTTAAATCAAGTTTGGGATTTGTGTAAATATTCGATTAAGGCCACCACATTCAATGGACTTTATGTAGATGGTGATCGCGAAAGAATTCCCTATGAAGCCGACGCTTATTTAAATCAATTAAGCCATTATACCACAGACCGTGAATATGCTATGGCACGTCGCACGATAGAATATTTTATGGAGCATCCCACTTGGCCCACCGAATGGCAACAGCATGTGGCTTTACTCTTTTATGCGGATTATATGTATACGGGCAACACCGAACTTATTGAACGCTATTATGAAGCCCTAAAACACAAAACGCTTTATGAACTTTCCAATCAAGAGGGGTTGATTAGCTCTACTCAAGTTACCGAAGAATTTATGTATAAATTAGGCTTTAAACCGGGGTATAAAAAACCTTTAACAGATATTGTAGATTGGCCTCCTGCCAATTTTCAGGGAAAAGGAAACCCGGGAGAACGAGATGGATTTGTCTTTAAGCCCTATAACACGGTGATCAATGCTTTTTATTATGAAAACATGACTATTATGGCCACTTTTGCTAAATTGCTCGGCAAGACCCAAGAAGCCCTTCAGTTTGAACTTCGAGCGGCTAAAGCAAAAAAGGCGATAAACGAATTTTTATTCGATTCCCAACGTGGCATATATGTTGACGGCCTTGGAACCGACCACGCTTCTTTACACGCCAATATGCTCCCTTTAGCTTTTGGTTTAGTGCCTCAAGAACATTTGGCATCTGTGGTGGCCTTTGTGAAATCAAGGGGTATGGCCTGTAGTGTATATGGATCCCAATTTTTAATGGATGGACTATACAATGCCGGGGAAGAAGATTATGCACTCGAATTGTTAACTGCCACTGGTGATCGAAGTTGGTATAATATGATTCGGGCGGGATCTACTATAACCCTTGAGGCTTGGGACCTTAAATACAAACCCAACCTCGATTGGAATCACGCCTGGGGAGCCGTGCCAGCCAATGTTATTCCAAGAGGGTTGTGGGGGATTAAACCCAAAACCCCCGGCTTTGGAATCGCTACGATTAAACCTCAATTGAGCAATTTAAAAACGAGCCATATTGAAGTGCCCACTGTGCGAGGCACCCTTAAAGCTAGCTTTCAGCAAAATAATTCGAGACAGCAAACCTACACCATTGAAATTCCGGGGAATATGTTGGCTGAATTTGCATTGAAAAATAGAGCTGGAAAAGAAGTGCTACACAATGGAGAAAAGGTTGCTGTTGCTTTAGAAACGATTGTTCTTACTCCAGGTGTACATCATATCCAACTGCGAATTAATTCCTTTTAATTAGATGGCTCTATAGAGGCTTAAGGTTTTTGAGGAAAGTTTTTTTATTCTTCCACCATCGGCAGTGACAATAGTTTTACCCTTTTGTTGTTGCCCTATAAGACGAAAAGGCAGTAGCCCTAGAAAGAGTAGGACGAAGAGTATTTTTTCATGTATACGAATGAGTTAATTAGACGATACAATTTCAAGAAAGGCCTTATCCAGTTGAGGTTTCACCTCACAGTGATTGTCCAAGTGCATAGTGGCAGTGTTTTGTTGGTTGTAGGCAGGCCATTGCGGAAGTCCGTTATGATTAGGATTTCCGGTTTTTGCAAATTGAATCCAAGCGCTACTCATTTTATCGGCTAAAAGGTGTGCTTCTTCACCTCCTCCTGTCATGTGGTTGGCTAAAGCTATATTATCAAAAACAAAAGGCAATTCCATGCAGTGCAAGGACTTGTATTTTCCATCAAAGACAGGTGATTGCCAAGTAAATAAAAACATATACACCGCAGCACCATCTTCTAGAGCAGATTTTTCATTGGCTTGATAAACAGCACCCGGACGAAAGCGGGTGTCCACATCAATAAGGTCTTTTGGATCCGTATCATTTGGATAGGCTTCTCTAACCGCTTTGATATATGCTTGGGCTTTGTCTTTATAAGTGTCTTCAATGTGTTTCATTATGGTGGCTTCATCAGCACCGTGAAAACGCATATTAGCAAAGGGTTCAAATTCATTTTTTACGGTGCCAATTAGCAAGGGAATAGTTTTGGATAAGCTTAGCGCTTCTTTTGAAAGCATTTGATAGGGGAGCAAATCTCCATCTACACTAGGGCCCCAACTCAGTCCAAAACTACCCACGGTTTTGCCTTCTTTCTTCATTTGTTGCTCTACAGTTTGCATGGCTTTTGAGCTCGCTTTGGCCAAATCAGCAAAAGGAATGGTTTGCAATTGGTTTAGGGTAGAAGCAGAAATGTTTAATTCTTTAAGCGTTTCTTTTGTAATTTTTTGCGTTATGTCTTTGGTTAAAATACGCCCTCTGAAAGAACCACTTTGATTGATGGCTTTGTGAAAGAGGCCTTTGGCACGCGGCATTGCCATGAGGGTGTTTACCTTAGCACCACCTCCCGATTGACCAAAAATGGTCACATTGTTTGGGTCGCCTCCAAAATGGGCAATATTATCTTTAACCCATTCTAAGGCTTTGACCATATCTAAAATGCTGTTGTTGGCCGAATATTTATATTCTTCTCCATAGGCTGAAAGGTCTAAAAAGCCCAGCACGTTGAGTCGGTGGTTGATCGAAACTACTACAACATCTCCTTTTTTACTTAAATTTTCTCCATCATAAGAAGGCAATTCATGACTGGAGCCAGCTGTAAATCCGCCCCCATGAATCCAAAACATAACCGGTCTTTTCTTTCCGTTATTAATTCCAGGTGTCCAAATATTTAAATTGAGATGATCTTCATTAGGAAAGCCCCAGTCATGATCAAACACAAATTCAGATTCGTCTTGTATTTGGGTAGTTGGATTGAGCAAGGGAGCAACGGGTCCATACATGGTGGTGCTTTTCACACCCTCCCAAGGGGCTACTTCTTGTGCTTCTTCAAACCGCTTTTGAACGGTTGCATAGGGGATACCCTTATAAATATAGATTTCGTTGTGCATATAGCCCTTTACGGTGCCTTTAGTAGTTTTAGCTAAAGCCACATTGGCCCCTGTTAAAATCTCGTTTTGAGCTTGACCCCAAAAAAGAGGACACAATAAAATAAGGGCAAAAAGATTTTGTTTAATAAATTCCATATTTGGTTAAAATTTTGTTTAAATATAAATTCCTAGGTACATTTTTCAATGAAAAAAAAATGTTGAAGGGCTCATTTTTCTAACGATTTCCCACCTTTTAAAAAAGATTAGTACTAAAACAAAGGTATAAGTTTTGTTGAAGTCCTTTGTTGTATCAATATTTTAGTAAATATTCTTTTAAAAAAATTAACATTTTATTTGTATTTAAGACAAAGTTTACATTAAATTGAATCCAATTTAATAAAATTTATACGTTTATGAAACAAGTTGGATACTTTATCTTTTCTGTCGTATTTGCACTTAGCTCGAGTTTAGCCTTTGCTCAAACTAGTGTTTCGGGTAATATTACAGACACAGACGGTAATCCTATTCCTGGGGTGACCGTAATTGTAGATGGTACAACACTAGGTACCACTACCGATTTTGATGGAAATTATTCCATTGAAGTTGAAGCAACTCAATCACTACAATTTTCCAGTCTAGGATTTGCTACTCAAATTGTTCGAGTAGGTGATCAAACAACGATTAATGTTGTGCTAGAAACTTCTGCAGAAGCCTTAGATGAAATTGTAGTTACGGGTTATGGAACAGAAACCAAAAGAGAAACCACTGGGGCAATTTCCACTGTAAAAGCGGAAGATCTCAACATTATCCCTTCTGGTAACATCGAACAACAATTCCAAGGAAGAATTCCTGGGGTTACCGTAATTTCAAACGGTAGTCCAGGTTCTACTAGTCAGATTCGTGTACGTGGATTTGGTGCTTTTGGAGGAAACGAGCCACTTTATGTGGTAGACGGTGTTCCTACCACTAACATCGACTTTTTAAATCCAGGCGACATTGAATCTACAACAGTTCTTAAAGATGCAGCAGCGGCTTCTATCTATGGAGCTAGAGCAGCAAACGGGGTGATTGTGATGACCACTAAGTCTGGATCTAGAACACAAGAGCCTAGCATTACATTTGACTATACAATTGGGATTACAGATCCTAACGTTGCCGGTTCTCCTAAAATGTTGAATCCACAACAAATGGCAGAGTGGACCCACAGAGCTTATGAAAATAATGCACGTGCAAACGGAACTGCTCCTGCCTATACACACCCTCAATATGGTAGCAACGCAATTCCAGTATTGCCTGATTATTTGCACGCCAATGGGGCCAACGGAATTGTTGGAAGTGTTGATTTAGCGGCTATTCAAGCTGCTTATGATGCAAGTCCAGAAACAACTTTCTTAATTAAGCCTAACTTAAACGGAACCAACTGGTATGATGCAATTACCAATACGGCTCCTTTACACCGTTTTTCATTTGGTGCCAATGGCGGAAATGAAAAAGGACGTTATTATATAGGACTTGGATCTCAATTCCAAGATGGTATTTTAATCAATAACATTTTGAGAAGACACACGCTTAGAGCCAACTCTAAATATGACCTTACCGATTGGTTGTCTATTGGAGAAAATATTCAAGCTACCTACAGAGAAACTAAAACGACCGGTGCTGGAGGTTCAATTACTTCTGCAGATGATGAATCAGAAATCCTTTCTGCCTATCGTATGCCAACCATTATCCCTGTATATGATGAATTTGGAAGCTACGCTAGTACAAAAGCAGCAGGGTTTAACAACCCTCGTAACCCCGTTAGACGTTTAACTGAAAACGGAAAAGACGATACTTCCTTTAGTCTTAGCGTATTTGGAAACGTTTATGTTGACCTCAAACCTATCGAAAGTTTAACGATTCGTTCTAGTGTTGGAGGAACTGTTTCTAACTACTACTATGTGAATTATAACTATCCTTATTTAGGAGATTCTGAAACAGAAGCGAGTTATACTTTTTCTGAAGGATCAGGTAAAAATATAGGATGGGTATTTACGAACACAGCTACTTTTCAAGAACAATTTGGTTCTCACGGTGTGAAAGTATTGGCCGGTGTTGAATCTCTAAACACTGGATTTGGAAGACAAATTAACGGATCAGGGATCAATCCATTCTCTCAAGATCTTGACTTCGTTAACATGTCAACTGTTGCCAACCCACAAGTAAACAGTAGCTTATATAATGGTGTTAACTTCTTCTCTACCTTTGGTAAATTAGATTATAACTTCAAGGAAAAATACTACGTTACAGGTGTACTTCGTCGAGATGGTTCTTCTCGCTTTGGGGTCAATAGCCGTTATGGTGTTTTCCCAGCAGCTTCAGTTGCCTGGCGTGTTACTTCAGAATCTTTTATGCAAGGTTTAACTTGGATAGACGACTTGAAAGTTCGCGGTGGTTGGGGTGAAATGGGTAACTCAAACAACGTTGACCCAGCCAACCAATTTAGCCTTTTTGCTTCTGATAGAGGAAATACTTTCTATCCTATTGGTGGACAGAATAACGGTGTTGACCAAGGATTTGCCGTTTCTCGTATTGGTAACCCCAATGCACAATGGGAAACTTCTGTAACTACGAATATCGGATTTGATGTCACTTTGTTTAACAATAAAGTAGATGTTATTTTAGACTGGTGGAAGAAAGATACACGAGATCTTTTATACCAAATTCCTTTGGCCGGTGTTACGGGTAACTTTGCAAGCGCTCCTTCTGTTAATATTGCAAGTATGTTAAACCAAGGGTTAGACTTTCAAATTGCTAATAGAGGAAGCTTTGGAGAGGGAATTGCCTATGAGGTTACATTTAACAGTTCTTTCTTGAAAAATGAAATTACGGGACTAGCAGATGGCATAGAATATTTTGATGGAGGTAGCTATCGTGGTATCGCTCCCATTAGAAATGCTATCGGTCAGTCTCTTTCTACATTCTTTGGCTATAAAATGATTGGTTACTTTAACTCTCAAGCTGAGGCAGATGCTTCCAACCAAACTGGAGCTGGTTTAGGTAGATTTAAATATGAAGACGTTAATGGTGATGGGAAAATCACTCCCGATGACCGAACTTTTATTGGTAGCCCTGTTCCCGATTGGACTGGTGGTTTAAACTTAAACGTTCAATATAAAAACTTCTCAATTAACACCTATTTCTATGCTTCTATTGGAGCGGAGATCTTTAATCAATCCAAATGGTTTACAGATTTCTTTGGAACCTTTGAAGGTTCTGCTAAAGGAATACGCGCTCTAGATTCATGGACACCTGAGTTAGGTAATAATGCTTTGGCACCTATTTGGGAAAGTGCTACTAACATTAGTACGAGTGGTGCTGCTAACTCTTGGTATGTTGAAGATGGAGACTTCCTAAGACTGCAAAGCTTAGCCATAAGCTATGACTTTGAGGGCGCTATTTTAGATCAACTCGGATTTAGCGACTTTACAATTGGAATTTCAGGAAACAACCTGTTCACCCTCACTAACTATTCTGGCTTAGACCCAATGGTAGGGGGTGCAGATACCAATTTTGGTATTGACGTAGGAAACTATCCTGTGACACCAAGTTATTTATTGAATATTAGAATTAACAAATAAAAATAAATATGAAAATGCTTAATATGATGAAAATTAAAAACATTTCCGTGGCACTTTTAGGGGTTCTAACCCTAACGGTAGCTTGTGAGGAAGATTTTTTAGACGTAGGAGCCACTGGCTCATTGGGAGAAGCACAGTTAACAACCCTTTCGGGTATTGACGGCACACTAATTGGTGCTTATGCTGCCTTAAATGGCGTATTCGGAAACCGATTTGAAGGACCCAACCACTGGGTAACTGGATCTATTGCCGGAGGTGAAGCCAATAAAGGCACCGACCCCGGGGATTATAGCACTATTAATCCTGTGCAGCGTTATGAAACAGACCCTACTCAAGGTGATTTAAACAGCCTTTGGAGAGGCCGTTACGAAGGAATTTCTCGTACCAATAAAGTGTTGCAACTAATAGCTCTTTCAGAAGTAATTTCTGCAGGCGATGCCGCTAGACTTTCTGGTGAAGCTAGGTTGTTAAGAGGACACTTCTATTTTGACTTGAAAAAGCACTTTAAAAGTGTGCCTTACATTGACGAAACAGTTGAAGCCGCTGATATTTCTAGTGTTCCTAACTCTCCTGGAGTGACTTGGGATAATATCATTGCAGATTTTAAATTTGCTTATGATAATCTTCCTGAAACACAAGCGCAAGCTGGACGTGTAAACAAGTGGGCAGCTGCTGCTTATTTAGGTAAAGCCTATCTCTATGATAAGCAATATGGCAAAGCTAAAGAGTGGTTTGACCAAGTGATTGCAAACGGAAAAACACCTTCTGGTGAAAAATACGGACTTTTAGACAACTATCCTGATATCTACAACGCCGAGTTTGACAACCACAAAGAAGCTATTTTTGATGTTGAGTCGGCTAATAACTCAGGAAATGTGGCAAACGCCAACTATTTTGACGATTTGAACTACCCCTACAACACGGGAGCTGATGGTCCTGGTAACTGTTGTGGATTCTTTCAGCCTTCATTCTCTCTAGCCAACACCTTTAGAACGGTTAACGGTTTGCCTAGATTGAACGGAGAAGAATTTAGCAACGACGGTGCTATTGTTCATGATTACTTAATTGAATCATCTGATCCTTTTACACCAGATGCTGATCCGCTAGATCCAAGAATTGACCACTCTATTGGAAGAAGAAGTATTCCTTATTTAGATTGGATTGCGCACCCAGGAAAAAACTGGATTCGTAAGCAAGATTATGCAGGACCTTATTCACCAAAGAAATATATCTACTACAAGTCTCAAGAAGGAAGTCTAACCGATGCGAGTTCTTGGACAAGAGGATATGCTTTGATGAATTATACCATCATTCGCTATGCCGATGTGTTGCTCATGGCTGCTGAGGCAGAAATTGAAGCAGGTTCTTTGGCTAAAGCATTGGAATATGTTAATCAAGTTCGTGAAAGAGCAGCAAACCAAAACCATTGGGTTAAAAATCCTGACGGTTCGTTTGCAGCAAACTATGAAATTGCTTTATATGACAGCTTTCCAAGCAAAGATTTTGCTACTAAAGCGGTTCGTTTAGAGCGCAAGTTGGAATTGTCTGGAGAAGGACATCGTTTCTTTGACCTCGTTCGTTGGGGTGTTGCTGCAGAAGAATTAAATAAATATCTTCAATATGAAGCACAATATTTAAGTGCAAAATTTGCAGGTGCTACTTTTTCTTCGGGTAAAAACGAATACTATCCAATTCCACAATCTCAAATTGATATCCAAGGCGCAGACATATTGTCTCAAAATGCCGGCTATTAATTTGTAGTTGCACAGTGTTAAAATGGGGGGCAATTGCCCTCCATTTTTTTATAATATATTTGTCTAAAAAGCAAGTCTTTAAAGTCCTCTAAAATGCGTAAGTTTCTGCTATTGTTTGTTCTCGCTATCGTTTTTAGTTCCTGTGTGAAACGCCATAAAACCCTTTTCCAAAAGGTGACTCAAACCCAATCTAAAATTGACTTCAACAACCGCATTGTAGAAAATGACTCCCTCAGTATTTTAGATAACGAATTTTTTTATAATGGAGCCGGTGTGGCTTTGGGAGATCTTAATAAAGATGGCCTTTTAGATGTTTTTTTTACGGGCAATCAAGTAGACAATCAACTTTATCTCAATCGTGGTAAATTAAGCTTTCAAAATGTAAGCGCTCAAGCCGGTATAGAGAAGAAAGACCCTTTAATTTGGTCTTCTGGAGTCAACATTATTGACATAAACGCAGATGGTTTGTTGGATATTTATGTATGCAATACCCTACGTAAAGAAGAGCATTTAAGACAAAATTTACTCTATATCAATCAAGGAATTGACGCCCAGGGCGTTCCTCATTTTAAGGAGCAAGCACAAGCCTATGGTCTTCATGACAATAGCTATTCCTCCCACGCTCAATTTTTTGATTTTGATCAGGACGGTGACCTCGATGTTTTTATTGGCGTGAACCGAATTGAAAATATTGACCCCAATGTATTTCAAAACCTGCAAAGTGAATCGGCGGTGCTGAGTGTAGATAAACTATATGAAAACAAAGGGCAAACAGCATCCGGTCAACTCTATTTTGAAGATATTTCAAGGGCCGCAAATATTCGTTTTCACGGATTTAGCCACAGCACCCTTGTTCAAGACTTCAATCAAGATGGTTGGTTAGATCTTTATGTGGCCAATGACTATTTAAGCAATGACATTGTTTATTTAAACCAAGGTGATAAAACCTTTACAAACGAAGCGGGCACCCTATTTAAGCACTTTAGCCTTAGTTCTATGGGAAGTGATTTGGGAGATGTAAATAACGACGGAAACCTAGATCTCTTTGTGTCTGAAATGCAGCCCTATTACAACAAACGAAAAAAATTATTTCAAAAAGGAACGAGCTATACCAAAGAAATATTAACCCGACGTTATAACTACCAATATCAATATCCTCGCAATGTTTTGCAATTGCATCAGGGGGTTAATCCCAACACTCAATTGCCACTCTTTAGTGAAATTGGAATGCAGGCAGGGGTAGCTGAAACCGATTGGAGTTGGGCCAGCCTTTTTGCCGATTTTGACAATGATGGCCTTGAAGACCTGTTTGTGGTGAATGGCTTTCCGAAGGATATTGTAGACAAAGATTTTAGTGATTTTAGGGTCACTGCCAATCGATTGGTGAGCAGAGAACAATTGCTAGCCGTTATTCCGCAAATCAAAATGCCCAATTTTGTATTTAAAAATAGAGGAAGCCTTCAATTTGACGATGTGTCAATAGAATGGGGAACCAACTTCCAAACTTATACCAATGGTGCTGTTTATGGAGATTTAGACAACGACGGAGACCTAGATCTGATTCTCAACAATATTAATGATCCTGCAACGGTTTTGGAAAACACCCTTTCTCAATCCGAAAATGAGCAACATTATATTCGATTTGATTTAATTGGAAAAGATCAAAATCAAGCCCCCTATGGGGCTGAGCTGCGCTTGTATAGTGGGAAGAGTGTGCAGACTAAAATTTTATTATCTGGCAGGGGCTATTTATCTCAACCTGAATCCACTCTTCATTTTGGACTGGGGGCTCAAACTCAAATTGATTCCCTTTGGATTCAATGGCCCGATGGAACAAAACAGCGCTGGTTAGCACTAGAAATCAACCAAACCCATTCCTTGAAGTATCAAAAAGAACGTTTAAGAGAGTTTGAAGAAAAGCCAAACAATCCCTTGTTTAAACAAGCTAATAAGGCGCTTCAAATTGAGCATAAAGATGAAGACGATGATTTTATCGATTTTAATCTCCAAATCACCCTACCCCACAAAATGTCCCAATATGGACCTGCCCTTGTCGTGGGCGATCTCAATGCTGATGGCCTAGAAGACCTTATTGTAGGAGGCAGTAGAGGAAAAAAAGAAACCCTCTTTTTTCAGCAAAAAAACGGCACGTTTAGAAAAGAAACACAATCTTTTAAAGGGCAAGAAAAAGATTTAGAAGAAGACGCCGGAATGACTTTATTCGATGTTGATACCGACGGCGACTTGGACCTCTATATAGCCCATGGTTCCGGCCAATTTTCACCTGACTCAAACTATTATGACGATGTTATTTGGATGAACAATGGAAAGGGAGTTTTTGCAAAAGCACCATTAGATTTACCCAATTTTGGGGCTAATAGTTCTTGTGTTAAACCAGCTGACTTTGATCATGATGGTGATCTAGATTTGTTTGTTGGCAATCGTGTAGTGCCGGGACAGTATCCTGTGTCTGGACGCTCTTTTTTATTAGAAAACAAAAGCAGTGAGAAAACCCTTTTGTTTGAAGATGCTTCAAACAAGCTGAGCACCGGCCAAACTCCATTGGGTCTAGTTACCGATGCTCTTTGGACTGATTTTAATAATGATGGCTGGGAAGACCTTATTGTTGTAGGGGAGTGGATGTCTGTTCTCTTTTTTGAAAACCGGCAAGGCCAACTCAAACAAATTCAACAAACTGGTATTGAAAATGCTAAGGGCTGGTGGAACAGCATTAGCACAGCCGATTTGGATAACGATGGGGACATGGACTACATTTTGGGCAATTTTGGACGGAACACCTATTTTAAGGTTCAGGAAGATGCCCCAATGGGGATCATTGCTAAAGATTTTGACGCCAATGGCAGCGTGGACCCCTTCCTTTCGTTTTATGTGCGAGACAGTTTAGGCTCAAAACGCAACTACCTCTATCACCCTTGGGAAGATGTGATTAAACAATTTAGAGCCCTTCGTAAAACGTTTAATTCTTTTGGGGCTTATGGTGAGGCCATCGTACCCGAAATTTTCAAGGAAGCAGATCTGAGCGGAGCTTTATTTAAGAATGCCAATTGGATGGAAACCTCTTGGATAGAAAATGTAGGCAACAATCAGTTTAAGCTACACAAACTTCCAGAAGAAGCACAGTTAGCGCCTGTTTATGGGATTCATACCTTTGATATCAATCAAGACGGCTATGAAGATTTATTGCTCGTTGGAAATGATTTTGGAGTAGAAGTCAATCAAGGGCGCTTAGATGCCCTTCAGGGATTGGTTTTACTTAATACGCAACAAAAAGAATTTGTTCCGGTTGCTATGGAAAACACCCATTTTATTGTTCCAGGAGATGGCAAAAGTTTAGTTCAAATGGCCGTTGGAGAGCAGCCTTATTTTGTTGCTTCTCAAAACAACGATAGTTTAAAAGTCTACACCCCTCAATTAAAAAAGGCCCTAAAGCGCCTGACTTGGAAAGCCAATGAAACATATTGTTTGATTGAGTTACCCGAGGGTAAAACCCAGAAAAGAACCAAACGTAATGCTTTTGGTTTTCAATCGCAGAGCACGTTCTCCTTTTGGATTTCGGACAAGGCGCTAAATGTAACCTTCTTTGATGCTGCACAACAACCAACGCGAATAATAGAAAATCAATAAAACTTTAATTATGTTTTCCTTAAAAAACCTTAAGGGCTTAGGAATTATTCTTCTTTTGGGCATTCAAGTGGCATGTCAATCTAATCAGGCTCCCTATATAGCGATAGATCGTGCGACCTATCACAATCAACTTCACGGTTTTTGGTTGGGGCAATGCATTGCGAATTGGACCGGATTGATTACCGAAATGGATAAAATTGGAATTCCAGTAGGGGGAAAGGGAGCTGGGTTTTATACCCGTGAGGATTGGGGTCAGCCCGATCAGCCAAATCTATGGGGGTCTAACAACTATTCGGACATCATCACCTTTCTTTTTGCTGAAAAGGACAGCATTTGGGGAGCAGATGATGATACTGACATTGAATATATTTACCAAGAATTGCTTCACAAAAGCCCAAGTTTAATTCTCACTGGAGCTCAAATTCGGGATGCTTGGTTGGCTCATATACGCCAAGAAGAAGAAAACTATTTATGGGTTTCAAACCAAAAGGCGTTTGATTTGATGTTGGAAGGTTATGTGCCACCACAGACTAGCGACCCCCAACTTAATCCGCATTATGAAATGATAGACGCACAGTTAACAACTGAAATTTTTGGTTTTTTTGCTCCTACAAAGCCCTCAATTGCTCTTGATCTAGGGGCATTAGCCGTTCGAACTACAGCCCGTGAAAACGCCGCTAAGATTGCCGAATTCTATATTATTATGTATGCTTTGGCTGCTCAACAGACAAACCATGCCACCCGCCAAGAAAAACTCATGTGGATGGCTCAACAAGCCCGACAGCATTTGCCTACTGATTCCTATCCAGCTAAAATGTATGATTTTGTTTTAACCCACTATCAAGAAAAAATTCCTTGGGAAACAACAAGAGACCAATTGCATGAAAAATACCAAATTCGTCAAGAGGATGGCTATCATTGGGCCACTTTAGACAAAAGCTGCCACGGTTGTTTTGCAGCTGGAATCAATTTTGGAGCCGGCATGATTAGTCTGTTCTATGGTGAAGGTGATCTAAAAGAAACCATCAAAATTGGCGCTTTAGCCGGTTGGGATTCTGACAATCCCACTGCTACTTGGGGAGGATTGTTAGGTTTTATGATGGGTGCCGATGCAATTCAAGAAGAATTTGGTAAAAAAATGGCTACCCAATTCAATATTCATCGCACTAGAAAAGGATTTCCCAATGAGGGTATAGACACCTTTGAAAATATGGCTCAAAAAGGAGTTGATATTGTAAATCGAGTGGTGCTTGAAAAAATGGGTGGACAACTCGATCTTGAGCAAAACCAATGGCTAATTCCTCATTAAAAATTCTCTGTAGCTTGTTGCCGTAGAATTACTTTAATTGAAACAATCCTTTTTCAGGCTTGTGCACCTCCTCTGGAAAAAGTTGTGTTAATTTCCAAATACACCCATTTATGGTCTTGGGATGAAAATCTGGATATTTTTTTAAAATCCTATCATTAAGGTCAACCCACCTTATTCCCTCAGGATGTTCTTCAAGTTCCTTAAAAATATAGCGATAAATTTTACCGGTTACAGTGTTTGGACTGGGCATTTTTCCCTGCATATAAATAAATTTGAATCCTGAGCTCTAATGTATCTATTTTAAGCCTAAACTTAACTTTTATCGGGCTCTAAAAACAATGATTTTTTAAACGCATTGAGTTCTAATTCTTTTTTAGGAATGCCCCAAAATTTAACCCTGATATAGTTGTTGAGAAGGCTATAGGGAATGAATAGGACATTAAGTAGGAAGGTAACCTTAAGCCCTTGAAGATTGGATAGAAGATGCAAAGAAGATGGGATGTCCTATCGAGAGATTAGTGATAAGCTTTTGAAGAAAGGAAATACAGTCTCTAAATCATCTGTTCAACGTAAAATCAACTAGTCTTATGTTGTCCCTGTCCCCTCCCTAAGGGTTGGGACCCTGAGATATTTAAAACGCTAAAATTTTCTTTCCAGCACTAGCTCAAATACAGGGGTATGGGTTTTAGAAAATGGTTTTTTTATTGAAATAGGGGGATGGAATTTGATAGGTAAGGTGAACCAATATTATTCTTTACCAGAATAATTGTTTAGCTCGAGTGCTACATCGATTAGTGCCAAATGTGAATAGGCTTGCGGAAAATTGCCTAACATTCTTTTAGTTTTAAAATCGAGATCTTCACTAAACAGCCCCAGATGGTTGCTAAATCCTAACAATTGTTCAAAATAGGTCCTAGCTTTTTCTACTTCACCAATTTTAATTAGGCAGTGAATAAACCAAAAAGTGCAAACCGTAAAAGAGGAAGACGGCAAACCAAAATCATCTTCATTTTTATATCTATATAATAGCCCATCATAAGACAATTCTTTTTCTATGGCTCGAACTGTTTTTATGAAGCGTTGGTCTCTAGAAGAAACAAAGCCATATTGTTCCATTAACAAGACTGCAGCATCTAGGTTTTTGGTTCCATAGGCTTGTGTGTAGGACTGAACCTCTTCATTCCAAGCATTTGTTTGAATGTCTTCTTTGATTTGTTTAGCAAGGGAAACCCATTTTTTTGCTGTTTCGTCTTTGGAAAATAATCGGGCAATTTTAACGGCCCTATCAACAGCTACCCAACACAAAAGTTTCGAAAAAGTAAAATGTTGGTTTTCCGATCGAAATTCCCAAATGCCTTTGTCTGGTTCTTGCCAATGATTTTTAACAACCCAAACAATTCCTTTGACTAAAGACCAAATTTCTTCATCCCTTTCGAAATCAGCCGGAAACTGTTCCATTTCTGCATGAATGGCATCCATTAAAATGCCATAAATATCATTTTGTTTTTGAGAATAGGCAGCGTTTCCTATACGAACCGGCTTTGAGTTTTCATAGCCGCTGAGGTGTTCTAAAATTTCTTCTGTAAGAACCTTCTCACCGTTGATGCCGTACATGATTTGAAGCTTTTCATCTTTATCTGGAATAAGCTCCACAATGAAGTTAATGAAGTTCTTCACAATACGTTTATGCCCAAGTTTGGATATCACTCGAATTACCATAGAGGCATCTCTAATCCAACAAAAACGGTAGTCCCAGTTACGCACCTCACCAATGGTTTCAGGCAAAGAAGTGGTGATGGCTGCTAAGATTGCTCCTGTTTTGTCATAGGAGAGCAATTTTAGGGTCATGGCACTTCGTTGAATCGCTTCATTATAGTGTTCAAAATGAGGAGTTTTGGCACACCAGTTTAACCAATAGACCTTGGTTCTTTCAAAATCTAATAGACTTTGAGATAAACTAGGAAGCTTCAATTTTTCATTGTAGGAAATGGTAAAAAAAAGAGTTTCCTCTAATTTCAATTTGGTTTTCTTTTCTAAAGCTGCTGTGGGTGCATTGGTGTAAAGATAAAGACTGTCGTGTTTGGGATGATTTACTTCACTTATCACAACCTTTTCCTTATAAAGATGGTGGGTGGTCCCTTGTGCATACTCTAGTTTAGGGTCATAATGAAAACGGATTTCAGGGGTGCCTTTAATTGGTTTAACAATTCGAACCAATTCTGGTGGGGCATTAAAATCGCCCTTTTCGTTAGGATAGCGAGGCATGAAATCAATTACCTCAAAGGCTGTTTCTTGTTCGACAAACTGCGTGACTAAAATGCCTGTTTGTGCAATATATGACTGTTTTATAGAATAATTTTTTTTGGGTTCAAGCCAAAAGCTTCCTCCTTTTTTTAAGTCTAAAATTTTTGCAAAGACAGATGGAGAATCAAATTGGGGCAAACAGCACCAATCAATTGAAGCATCTTCATTTATGAGGGCAGCAGATTTACAATTTCCTATTATGCCGTAATTTAAATTTTGGTGATTGGTCATTTAAGTATTAAATAGATATTTTTGACTAAATTAAACCTATCATCTAAAATATAAAGCAGGTGGCTAAAAATATTATCGTTTCCAATAGATTACCAGTTCAAACGCAAAAAGAGGAAAACGATTGGGTTTTTACACCAACTAGCGGTGGATTAGCAACGGGCATGAAGTCTGTGCATGAAGAGGGAGAATCTCTTTGGGTGGGCTGGCCAGGCATTAGCACAGAACAACTAATAGGCAACGCTACAGATAAAATTCAAAAAACCTTACACAAAGAAGGATATAAGGCCGTATTTCTATCAGAAGAAGCGCTAGATAACTTTTACTTTGGATTGTCCAACAAGTGTCTATGGCCTTTGTTTCACTATTTTGTAGAATATCACCAATTTGATGCCAAGCAGTGGGAACACTATGTGGATGTGAATCAAAAGTTTGCTAATGCCGTTATTGAAAGTGTAGAAGAAGGAGATAAAGTTTGGATTCATGATTATCAATTGCTTCTTTGTCCACAAATGATAAAGGCCGTTAAGCCTGAGGTAACTATAGGTTTCTTCTTACATATACCATTTCCTTCATTTGAAATATTCCGAATTTTTCCAGAACGAGAGAGCCTTTTAAGAGGTCTTTTAGGGGCTGATTTGATAGGATTTCATACCTATGATTACGAGCGCCATTTTTTGAGTTCTGTCAAACGAATTTTACGTTTAGAGGTCAATTTTAATGTGATATCTTATCTAGGGCGTGATATTACGGTCAATACCTTTCCTATGGGAATTGATTTCAAAAAATTTGAAGCAGCAGCAAAAGAAAATCAATCTAATTCTAGCATTAAAAGCTCAGAATTGAAGAGGCAAATTGTAGCTCATAAAATAGAAAGTGAAGGCAAATTAATTTTGTCTATTGATCGTTTAGATTATACTAAAGGAGTTGTAAATCGACTTCGGGCTTTCGAATTATTTTTAGAACGCTACCCAGCCTATCATGAAAAAGTTCGGCTAGTGATGTTGGCAGTTCCCTCGAGGTCTAAAGTGAATCAATACAAAAAGTTGAAGCGCGAGACAGATGAGGTAGTGGGGCGTATTAATGGCAAGTTTGCTTCGGTAAATTGGACCCCTATTTGGTATTATTATCGGTCAATGGATTTTGAAAATTTAATTGACCTTTATGTAGCCGCAGACGTAGCTATGATCACCCCTGTTCGGGATGGGATGAATCTTGTGGCTAAAGAATATTTAGCCACCCGCATCAATAACGATGGGGTGCTCATTTTGAGTGAATTAGCTGGTGCAGCAAAAGAATTGCCGCAGGCATTAGTTGTTAACCCCTTTGACCGAAATCAATTGGCAGAAAGTATTAAAACGGCACTAGAGATGCCTTTATCAGAACAACAAGCAAGAAACGCTATTTCTAGAAAGCGAATTGAGCGATATGATATAGAAAAATGGGCTTCAAGTTTTATGGAAGCCCTTAAAGAAAGTTCTTCTAGGGCTCAGCGACAAGAAGTGAAGCAAATTAAAATAGAGTCTACTGATAAAATTAAAACCACCTTTAAAACAGCTCAAAAAAGATTACTTTTATTAGACTATGATGGGACTTTAGTGGGATTTCATGACAATCCGCTTAAAGCAGTTCCTGCAAAAGAAACACTGGAGCTTCTGGCAAGACTTTCCAACGAACCTCATACAGATGTGGTTATCATTAGTGGACGACCCCCCCACTTTTTGGAACAACATTTTGCTCAACTCAATATTACTCTAGTGGCAGAACATGGCCATATGGTTAAAGCTCCTGGGTTAAGTTGGAATGAAAAAAAAGGAGCTAATAAGGAATGGATACAGCATTTACTTCCAATTTTGGAAACTTTTACTGACAACACTCCAGGAACCTTTATTGAACACAAAAAGAATTCTTTGGTATGGCACTATAGAAGAGCTGATCCAGAATTGGGGAATGCCAGAGCAGTAGAATTAAAAACCGTTTTGAGCAGTTTGTTGCCTAATGATCTAGTATTGTTAGATGGAGATAAGGTTATAGAATTAGTAAGTGCTAACATCAACAAAGGAGTAGCTGCTTTGAACCTTTACAACACAAAAAAATATGATTTTGTTCTTGCAGCGGGAGATGATGTCACAGATGAGAATATGTTTGTAAACCTTCCCTCAGATAGTTTTACTATTAAAGTTGGCAAAAAGAACACGGCTGCCTCTTATTATGTGGCAGACCACCACAATTTTTTAGATTTTTTAAATGCTATTTGCTAACTCAAAATGTAATAAGGAC
>Ga0255768_10000905_pt1 | contig 31200 bp, 23 predicted proteins | sample 071ome_33_FD_179983 | JGI IMG/M metagenome (GOLD analysis project Ga0255768, IMG submission 179983) | Coastal salt marsh microbial communities from the Groves Creek Marsh, Skidaway Island, Georgia - 071412AT metaG (version 2) | ecosystem: Environmental > Aquatic > Marine > Intertidal zone >...
CACCGGTGTCATTGCCCTTTTGTTTTCCTTTTTTCTAATACGCCGACAGGCATGGAAAGACAATGAGCCCATGTGGTCCTCTCCTACGCGCCGGGTCTTTCAGGCACTTTGCCCGGCATTGTTTGCAGGCGGAGTGATTGGTTTCCTGGGAGTGAGCATGTCGGAGTTGGACAAGACCTTTTTGTGGAAAGTTCCCCCCTTATGGATGATGTTTTACGGATGCGCCTTGTTTTCGGCAGGTTTTTTCATGCATCGGGGCATCAAGTTATTCGGCACTCTATTCGTATTGTGTGGAGTCATTTCCATTTATCATTTTACCAGGGAATCCGTTGAAGGATCCCTTCCCCGCATCGTGCATGCCCACATTGTCATGGGGGCATCCTTCGGGATCCTGCATTTGTTTTACGGGATTTATTTATTTTTGACCGAACCCCAACCAACCAACCAACCATGAAAACAGAGACGTTCAACCAACTGGACAAGGTCATTCACGAAAAAGGACGCATGGCCATCATGACCGTACTGGCATCCAACCCTGAAATGTCGTTCAAAGAACTCAAAGAAATGCTCGGCATGACAGATGGCAATCTCAGTGTCCACATCCGCACACTGCAACAGGCAGGCTACGTGGCTGTATCCAAAACCTTTGTCAACAATCGGCCTCACACGAGCTACCGCCTTACCAAAGAGGGCACGCGCTCATTTGAGGATTACATCAACGTATTGGAAGAAATCGTCCGGCTTAACCGGGAATAATCAAGTGAACACCGGGTATCCATCCACACTGACGAATCCTCAACCTTATTACTTTGCCATAAAAAGAACTTTAAACAAACAGACAACATGAAAATCCAGACCGCAAAACACATGGGACTTTGTTTCGGAGTCAAGGAAGCCATCAAGCTGGCCGAAACATCCGCCAAAAACGGCCCCACCACTATTCTGGGACCGTTGGCGCACAATCCAGCCATTCAACGGCGTTTGCAGGATCAACGGATCGGTTTTGTTCAACATCCTCAAGAGGCCATCACCCGCGAGCTGATCATCACGGCCCACGGAGTTTCGAACCGCACCAGGGTCGAGGTCCATCAGGCGGGATTCGACGTCAAAGACGCGACATGTCCACTGGTGCATTTCGCACACCGGTCGCTGCTTCAGCTTGTGGAGGAAGGGTATTACCCGGTGGTGATCGGGAAAGCAGGCCACATTGAAGTGCGGGGTTTGACAGGAGATTTGGATGCATTCACGATCGTGCTGTCGGAATCGGACATCATGAATATCCCCCAACAAGATCGTATCGGCATCATTTCTCAAACCACCCAACCCATTGATAAGGTGCGATTGTTGGTCGCCAGGATAAAGGAGCGTTTCCCTGAGGCGGAGGTTCAATTCAAGGACACGGTTTGTCACCCCACCAAACAGAGACAATCTGCCGCGGTCGCACTGGGCAAAAGCTCGGATGTCGTCGTAGTCATCGGTGGAAGAACCAGTAATAACACCCGGCAGTTAAGCGAAACCATTTCCAACTACTGCACCCGAGTGCATCAAATTGAATCCATCACCGATCTGAAGCAACATTGGTTTTGTGATTCGGACACGGTGGGGGTAACCGCGGGCACCTCCACCCCAGACGAAACGGTGAAGCCGATCCTCCGGCAATTGGAAGCATGGGCTGCCGAGTGGGATCCCAAGGACCAGGACACCGCGCTTCATGCCATGGCGGCAGGACCTGCGCGCCAGAACTATTGACGTTCGTATTCGCCTTTGCCGACCTTCTTGAGTACGGTGAAACCGGCTTTCTTGGCGTCACTGATGGAGACCGGTTTGGTGATGGTCGGGGTATTGAAACCGGAGATCAATTTTTTGACCGCTTTCTTGCAGAGCGGACAATTGGTCAACGGCTTGGCAGAAAGAGGCCTGCGCAGAGTGAATTTTCCTCCGCACACACCGCAACTGTCACCGCTTTCCAATTCGTATTCGTAGAGTGGCATGGTTCAAATCAGTTCCAGAGCACCATCGCTCTTAAGCCCGCTACCATTGCATCGCGCCCCAGCAAGAACAAGTTTAGAATTTTGTCAGACCCGCAAACAAATTTCTTTTAGAGGCATCGACTTTCCATCAAACTCTGTGGCGAACCAAAAGCCAAAGAATATGAATCCAGATACCAACATGACGTCCGGTCTCGAAAACCGAAGATTTTCACCTGTTTCAGCGTTTTGGGCTCTTTGCCTCTGCGTGGGCCTCACAGCGCTCAACGTTTCAGGAGCCCCCATCTATCACCAGGATTTTGAAAACATTAACGACGGATCCACACCCGAAGACTTCCTGGTGCTTGGTGGCGAATTTGCGGTTCAATCCGGCGCCCTCGTTTTACCCGGCGCTCCCTTGAAGAAGTTTGGAGCCGTGTTTGGTCCAGACAACGAAGGTGATCTCGCAATCTCAGCACGCATCCACTCGGAACAACGCGGACGCTTGTCTCCTACTTTTGGAATCGGGCTATACGGGTTGGGCGGATATGCATTGAACGCATCCGCATCGCGAAAAGCACTGGAACTCCACCGCGGCCGAAAGACCATCAGTCAAGCTGCCTTTGATTGGACACCCGCGTCATGGACGAACCTGAAGCTTGAAGTTTCAACCCAATCCGACACTTCCTGGCGCATCCGGGGAAAAGCCTGGTCCGAACAAATCAACGAACCCGCCGGCTGGCAAATCGACCACGAAAGCACCGAGGCTCCCACACAAGGTAAAGCGAGTCTTTGGGGGCAGCCTTATGCCGGGAAACCCATTCAATACGACGACATCACGATCGATCGCCCCAAAACATTTACCGCGTTGCCCTCCGTGCCATTCGAGTTGGGACTACAAACATGGACGCTTCGCAACCTGGATTTCGACCAAGTCGTTGAATTTGCAAAGGAACACGGGATCACCAAACTGCAGGTTATTGGCAATCACATCGATCCCCATGCCGATTGGGAAGTCATCAAAAAGAAGAAAGCCATTCTGGATGCAAACGGTCTGCAAGCTTACACATTTGGCGTGGCAGGCACTTCCACTGATCACGACTACAACAAACGCCTGTTCGAATTCGCCAAATTCATGGGGATTAAAGTCATCGTCGTGGAACCACGCGACTTTTCCATCTTTGATTCGCTTGAAAAACTCGTGAAGGAGTATGATATCCGCATTGCCATTCACAACCACGGTCTGACATCGCTTTACGGAAACCCGCTGGTCGTGCGCAATATCATCAAACACCGTGACCCCAGAATCGGCGTTTGCCTGGATTTGGGCTGGATCACCGCTTCCGGTTTCGATGCAGCCAAGGTATACCAGGAATACGACGGACGCGTCTATGACATCCACTTGAAGGACAAGACCGTTCAAGTTGCAGACAATCGATTGGTGGGTATCAGCGCCGGTATCGGCGAAGGCGACGCCAATATTTCCGGTTTGGTGGAAGTATTGAAATCTTCTGGTTACAAAGGTGTGCTGGCCATTGAAACGGACAGCCCCTTGTTTGCCCGACAACCCTCTGAATTTGTCACGAAGGCCAAGGCTTACTACGAAAGCCTGCTTTCGAAATAGAACCTCCACTCATTTCCAAGGGGAATCATTCGAGGTAAAACATATGGGGCAAGCCAAGATCAGAATTCTGTTCGTGTGCATGGGGAACATTTGCCGCAGCCCGGCTGCGGAAGCCGTCATGCAGGCCAAAATTGAAGACGCCGGCATGAGTCACCTGATCGAGTGTGACTCGGCCGGCACCATCAATTATCACAGCGGACAACCCGCCGACCAGCGCATGCGTAATGCCGCTTCCGGGCGCGGGTATCACATGACCAGTCGTGCACGAAAAATCCGTGAGGTGGACCTGAAAACATTCGACCACATCCTCACCATGGACGAGGATAACTACAACGAAGTGATCGAACTCGACCTCGACGCCAAGTATCGCGAAAAAATCCGGCCTTTCTGTTCGTACGTCAAGGCATACGATGTCACCGATATTCCCGATCCCTATTACGGAGGCCTGGACGGATTTGACCATGTCCTGGACCTCCTCGAAGACGGCTGTGGCAACCTATTGGAAGATCTGGCCAAATAGTAATCCCGGTCAAAAAAGGACTTAGCGCCTCAGCTTCTCGATCCCGGGCATGCATTAAGGTATAGGCGAGAGCACCAACAGCCCTCGTTTGTTCGCTTACACCATCATCTGGCTGTTGCTGTCATTTCATGAGTCAGGATTCAAGCCCTGTCCTTCGCTGACGCTCCAACCTCCGTCGACGGAAAGCACCTGTCCGGTTACAAAGCGTGCGGCATCGGACAACAAGAAGGTGGCCGCACCATCGAGATCATCCGGCAAGCCAATGCGTCCCCCATCCAAGGGTTGTTTGGTACGGATGAAGTCCATGATCGCCTGGTTTGTCTGGGCTCGTTCGGACATGGGCGTTGCCACCAAGCCGGGGCACAACAGATTAATGCGAATTCCTTGGCGGGCATAATGAGCGGCCGAGGATTTGGTCATGCCGATCATGGCGGATTTGGCGGCCGCGTAGGCATGGGTGGTGAAAAACCGTGGGGACGGGGAATACCCCAGCACGGATCCACAATTGACAATGGCTCCTCCGCTGCCCTGATCCAGGAAAATCCGGAGAGCGGCCCGGTTGGAATAAAAGACCGAATCCAGATTCAACTTCATGGTCTGATCCCAACCTTCATCGGTGATCTCATGCAACGGACCATCTCCGAAACGTCGTCCACTCCCGCCAGCCACATGGTAAACCCCGTGTAAGGCGCCGAAGGTTTGAGTCAATTTTTGAAATGCCTCTTCGGTTTGTTGCGGGTTGGACGCGTCACAGGCCACCGCCAGACCGGCATCCCCCAGCCAGGATGTTGCCGCTTCAAGCTTGGCTTCGTCTCGGCCGGTGACGACCACCCTGGCTCGACATTTCAAAAACATCCTGGCCGCAGACTCACCCAACCCGCTGGTGCCGCCAACGACCAGAATGTTTTTTTCTTTCAAATCCATATGATGATTTGCCGGGAGCAGGAAAAGGTGGTTGCCCTTACTTGATCCCTAATTTGCGGAAGCGCGATTTGATCTGTTTGTAGTGGAAGTCGGTGGAACATAGCTTGTCCAATTCACCGGCTTTGAAATGTTTCGCGACATCGGGATCGGACATCAATTGCTTTTTGAAATCTGCATCCGCATCTCCCGCGTGTTTGCTCTTCCAGGTCAACATGGCATTGCGCTGCACCAGGGAGTAAGCATCCTCGCGCGTCAAACCTTTTTGAATCAAGGCAAGCAATACAGTCTGTGAATTCCACATACCCAGGGACAGCTTCATGTTGCGATCCATGTTCTCAGGATAAACAATCAAACCATCGGTCAAGTCCGTGAGTTTGTAGAGCATGTAATCCAGCAAAACGCATGAGTCCGGGAAAATAACACGTTCTACGGAACTGTGACTGATATCGCGTTCGTGCCACAGGGCAACATTTTCCAGCGCAGCCACAGCGTTTCCGCGCAGCACACGGGCGAGGCCGGTGAGGCGTTCGCCGGTGATGGGATTGCGTTTGTGAGGCATCGCGCTGGAACCTTTCTGTCCTTTGGCAAAGAACTCTTCCGCTTCCAGCACCTCAGTGCGCTGAAGATGCCGAAACTCAGTCGCCCAACGCTCGATGCTGGCTCCCACGAGAGCGATGATGGAAATGAACTCGGCATGAATATCACGCTGAATGACCTGTGTGGCGATCGGAGCGGGTTTGAGTCCCAGTTTTCGACACACGAAACTTTCCACTTTGGGTGAAAGATGGGCATTGGTTCCGACGGCGCCGGATAATTTTCCAAATGCCACATTCTTGCGCAAATCTTTCAAACGACGCTCAGCACGCCCGAACTCATCGAACATCAGTGCCATCTTCATGCCAAAGGTGGTTGGCTCGGCATGAATGCCATGGCTGCGACCAATCATGGGGGTGAACATGTGTTTCTTGGCCTTTCGACCAATCACTTTTCTCAGATCCACCACATCCTTGATCAGGATATCCACTGACTCCACCATCTGGACCCCAAAGGCCGTATCGATCAAATCACTGCTGGTCAGCCCGTAATGCAACCAGCGGGAAGCTTTGTCATTGATGTTTTCTGCAACGTTGGTGGTGAAGGCGATGACATCGTGGTTGAGGGTCTTCTCCAGTTCCTTGCATCGATCAATACTGAACGCCGCCCCTTTCTTCATTTTTTTGAAATCGCGCGCAGGCACGATTCCCTGATCCACCAGGGCTTCGGTGGCCAGTAATTCGATGTTCAACCAGATTTCCAACTTACGTTGTTCGGTCCAAATATCCCGCATGGCGGGGCGTGAATAACGCGGTATCATAGGACTTGAAAAAAACCGATTTCAGGCCCGAAAAAAAGGAAAATCGTCAGCAAAGGCAGAAATCAACTCAATCGGGTCTTGATCACATCTTCCAATTCTTCGACACGACGGTTCAAAAGGTGGACTTCATGGTACAGCACGCTGAGCACTTCGTTGCTGGTCACCAGCCCCCCTTTTTCGGCGCGCTGGATCAATTCAGTCAGGGTAACCCCGGGGAGGCGGGCGGATTCAACCATGTCATCCAGGTGTTCGCAAGCGACCAGGTATTCCCCTTCCAGCTTGCGCAACACAGCCAATGATTGCGTATGATCCAGTTTTGACAAAGGATCCTCACCTTCCCCGATCTCCCCGGATGCTTCAGCCAGGACTTTTCTGGCGGCATCCACAATCTCGTGATCCAGAAACATTTCACGCCCCTCGGCGGCTAAGGATGCATGCTGAATCTTCAATTCCAACAATACAGCTCCCAACAACGAATACTTCCGAGCCTCCGGGTGATCATAACTCACCAGCTCGAATCCCTGATCCGTCCTGCGCTGGGCGTAGGTGAAATGATGCCCTTTCCGCTCGTGAGGCAACCAGGCTGCCGGATTCTCAATCCTCCTGAATGCCCATCTGACCACATCCAGCTTGACGGCAGGGGTCAACACACCCACATGAGCCACTTTCCCTTCATGCTCGGGAACAGCAGGAATATCCTCCAGGGTAGCATCAGATGCAGCAATCACACTTGAAGACGGTGTTTGAGTTTGGTCTGAAGAGTCCGCTACTTCAGCATGTTCATGCCCCGGAAAATGTTTGGACCGCTTCGCAACCGGCATGGACATGGCGGATGGATTATAAGCGGGAATGACGAGTTCTTCCGAACATTTGGGGCATTCAACCAAACATCCTACAGAAGATGGTTCGGCTTCGATGTGAGTATCGCAATCTGGGCAACTGAATTTAAAGGACGGCATTGTTTCTGAACCTTTCCAATGGTTTGCTGCATTCAACATCGGTCCGTCTCAGGCAATGCTTGAAGGATGATCCTAACAAAGATCACTTTACCGACAGAACCTGCCCCAACATCCACCCGATTCAGATAAACGTCAATCCCCCGATCCCTCCATGGCAACTCAGGTAAGAACATGAACAACATCCACGCACTACTTCTTCGGCAGGGACGTCCACGATACATCGGGACCGCGCGTCCGGTGGTGTATCCGAATAACACATCAACCATCCCTACACCCTGGCGCGCTAGCGGCCCTGCGGCAGCAGGGCTCTGCCGGTGGGCAGCAAACATTTTTCCCACTTGATGAATTGAGTGTTGAATTCTGGAGCTTCGACCGTGATGATCACTAGAACCAATTCCAAATAACATATTGATTGATCGTCATGCGAAAAGAACATCATCCACGCGTGCGTTCCGGAAAACGATATCTCCGGATGCTGACAACGATTGCGGCCGCCATTCTGATAAGCCTCCCCGTGAGTGCCCAGCGCGGACGACGTCCAGACCCCAACCGCGGCGCTGCCATCGGTGAGAACAAGGCCACCCCAGTGGACCGCATCAAGGTCCTTCCTGGTTTCGAAATCGAACTGCTTTATTCAGTCCCGAACAGCGACCTGGGTTCATGGGTGGCGCTGGCAGCCAATGACAAAGGTATCATCTACGCAAGTGATCAATACGGCGCTCTTTACAGTTTCGACACGCCAGCCCCAGGAGAAACTCTCTCCCGGGAAGACATCAAAAAGGTCCCGGTCGACATTCGCGCCATCAATGGCATGATTTTTGTCGGCGATGTGCTCTACGCCGGTGTCAATGATTACGAACGCAAAATAAAAAGCGGTCTTTACCGCATCACCGACTCCGACGGAGACGGTGAACTCGACAAGGCGGATCTGCTGCAGGAATTCCAGTCCCGTGGAGATCACGGCGTTCATGCGGTTCTTCCCACAGCGGATGGAAAATACTTTTATCTGATCACTGGTAACAACGCGATCATCTCCCCCGGATACAAAGAAGCCACCTCGGATCAATCCGGAGTGGCCAAAGTATGGGGCGATGATCACCTACTGCCACGCATGCCGGATGGACGCGGTCACAACCGTGATGTGTTGGCCCCCGGCGGTATCGTTTATCGTGTATCGAGAGACGGAAAGGACTTCGAGATCTATGCATCCGGTTTCCGCAACATCTACGGTGGCGGCATCAACAAGGACGGAGAACTCTTCGCCTATGACGCGGACATGGAATACGATTTCAATACCCCATGGTATCGCCCGACACGCGTGAACCATGTGGTCAGCGGCGCCGAATTCGGGTGGCGCAATGGTGCAGGCAAATATCCTGACTTCTACGCCGAAACCCTGCCAGCCCCCATCAACATCGGCCCCGGTTCTCCAACCGGAACGCGATTTGGTTACGGAGCCAAATTCCCTCATAAATATCAGGACGCCTTTTACATCCTCGACTGGAGTTGGGGCAAGATCTACGCCGTGCATTTGGAAGAAGACGGGGCTAGTTACACAGGCACCAAGGAAGAGTTTGTCACGGGCGCACCACTTCCCGTTACCGACGTCATCATTCATCCCAAGGATGGCGCGATGTATTTCGCGATTGGTGGTCGCCGGGTTCAATCCGGACTCTATCGTGTGAGTTACAAAGGAAATGAAGACACATCCCCGGTGGACATGACTCCGAAGGTCACCCCTTTGAGGAAACTTCGCCATCAATTGGAAGCCTACCATGGCAGACAGGATGCAAAAGCGGTCGGAGCCGCCTGGCCTCACCTGGATCATGACGACCGATTCATTCGTGCGGCGGCGAGGGTTGTGCTCGAGCATCAACCTGTCGATCAATGGTCATCCAAAGCCCTGTCCGAACCCACCGCCGGCAAACGCATCCCCGCTCTGTTGGCCTTGGCGCGAATCACCGGCACCAGCCCGAGTCATCGTCCCGAATCCGGTTATGCCGTCAACACCGGCATGCGCGACAAACTGCTGACATCCCTGTTGGAAATCGATTTCAATGCGCTTTCCCAAACGGAAAAACTGGATTACGTCCGAACCATGCAGATCGTCCTGATCCGATTCGGCGAACCGTCGCAAGACAAGATCAACGCCATCATTGCCAAACTGGACCCCGGCTTTCCTGCTTCGACGTTCGAATTAAACTGGCTCCTGTGCGACACGCTGGCGTTCCTGCAGGCCCCCAACACGGCCGCCAAAGGAATGGCTTTGATCGCTCAGGCAGAAAGTCAGGAACCGCAAATGCAATATGCGCGCAGTCTGCGAGTCTTGAAAACCGGTTGGACCTCTGAGTTGAGGAAACAACAATTGAATTGGTTCCTCAAGGCCGCCAACTATCGCGGCGGAGCCAGTTTCGAACGATTCATCAGCTTCATCAAACAAGACAGCCTCGCCACCTTCACCGAAGCGGAATTGGAAGAACACGCCGAATTGATCGCCAAAGAACCGGAACAGAAATCTGTCATCGAAAACCTGGGCGAAATGTTTGCGGGACGCACTCCGAAAATGTGGACATTGGAAGAATTGAGCGCCGCGACCAAAACCGGACTCAAGAACCGGAATTTTGAGACCGGTCGCAAGATGTTCTCGGCAGCCGCCTGCTTCGCCTGTCACCGCTTTGGCAATGCGGGTGGAATGAACGGACCGGACCTGACCGCCGCAGCCGGCAAGTTCAATCCGCACGATCTGCTCGACAACATCCTGAACCCGAGCAAAGTCATCAGCGATCAGTTTGTCCCGATTGTCGTCACCATGGAAGATGGTGATACCGTGACGGGCATCGTGGTCAATTTGAACGGGGATGGTGTTTCACTGAACACAGACCTCACCAATCCGAATCAACGCACCACCATCGATCGCAAGAAAGTGACCAGCATCGAAGTGTCGGATGTCTCCCCCATGCCGCAGGGTTTGTTGGCGGCATTGACCAAGGACGAAATCCTGGACCTCGTCGCCTACATCCTGAGTGGCGGCGACAAGACAAACGCAATGTTCAAAAACTGATTTCAGATAACAAACACGCAACGAAGGGCACACGCAAGTGTGCCCTTTTTATTTGGGAGTTTTTTTAACCGCAGATCGCGCAGATTTTCGCAGATAATGAAAAGGTAGACCGTGCTGTCCCTGGCGCGTCACCTTGTGGTATCCATCCCCATTTTGCTTTCCGTTTTGGGACGTCTTCGGTATTCGCACGCCTGCAGAACCACCATCGCAGGCGTTTTGTTTTTGACAGGATGAACAAGATGAACAGGATTTTCTGGATGGCAAAAGAAGCCTCAGGTTCCAATTCACCATTCACCATTTAAACATTCTCACAGCTCCCGGACGGTGAGATCTACCAGCAGACTCTCTCCAGGTAGAGCGTGGCGTCTCGGCGCGCAACCCTCAGGGCATCCATACTCCATATCACCTTCCAAAGGAAAACCCCTACGCAATCACCCCCTGCATCCGGGCGGACCGGGATCCCAATTTCATCACCCAATGGAAATACCTACCGCATCCAACACACACCCGCGTAGCTAAGCCAGCGGCCGGACCGGGACGGTCCGATCTACCTGTGGGTGTGCTGCGGAATTTCATTGAGTGTATAATACGCTTCGGCATGCACCAACGCCTCTCCATCAGCAGACTTGAGACCAGATAAATCAAAGGAATGCACGTGCCCCTTCACCAACCCTTTCACCTGGATCGCAGCGCTCATCCCATCCTTTGACAAGGTGACGGCGGTGACCTGGGGTTTGGTCTGATCCACTTCAGGACTACCATATCCTTGTTGATAAATGTGTGTGAAGGTTTCGAGTTGGTAAGTTTCCTGCAAACGAGCGGTTTCAACATCGACGGGTTTGGTAAAGGTTACCTGAAAGCCATCCGGTCTGGCGTTGATTTCCTTGATTTCGAAAGGCGTTTCACCTGTCCATTCCACGCGTTCCAAAGCAAAGGTTTTAGGTCCGCGCACCGGCCACCCACGATTGGTCCCACCGACGATCAACTGTCCTTTTGGGGTAAACTGGTTCGCCAGCAATCCGGTTGCAAATCCTTCGCGAAACGGATAGCAAGCCCCCTGCCAGACGCCATTGACTTCCTCGGTGGTCGCGCGCATCAGAATGCTCAAGGTGTAATCACCGATAAAAATCTGATCTTCAAACGGACCGAAAGCGCCCTGGGTTTTGTCCAGGGAAAAGCCGGACAACTGCTGCCCCATGCGACGATACGGAAACACCACGGCATAGGGCACGAGTTCCCGGACACGCTCACGTTCGGTTTCCAATCTGGAGCGGGTGTTGGGCACCACCGGAGCAGGGCCCATTTCGGGAGCCAGATCATACCAGTTAAAACTGACCGGATGCCCCATGAATCCCCCCTGTTTCAATTGTTTCAAGGAACAGGAGCCATTCCACGGTCCCTGACTTTCGGCATAGAACATCACCCCCTGGGCGTTGGGGCCCACACCGCAGGGACTCCGGATACCGCTTGCAACAGGTGTGGTCTGTCCGTCAATGGATACTTTCAGGGACCAACCGCGGAATGGAACCAGGGATTCATAAGATCTGGATAAACAAAGGGCCACCCAGATGTTTCCGTCCGGGTCCACTTTGGATCCGAACCCGAATTCGTGGTAGTTCGCAAAGCCCCAGACATCGCTTAGAGTCAAAAATTCATCGGCACGTTCGTCACCATCCAGGTCCGTGACTTTGGTCACCTCGGTTTGCTGGGTGATATAGAAGGAACCGTTGTGCCAGGATAAGCTGGTCACCTCGTCCAGACCGCTGGCAAAACGATGATATTGAGGTTTGGGAGGATCATCGAAAGCACCTTCCACAAGATAGATATCGCCGCGCCGGGTGCCGATCCCCAAGCGTCCATTCGGGAGCAGATCAAAACTTCCCGCCTCAAGCACCATCTCATCCGGCACCGGAACGTCCACAATGCGGTAGTAAGCCGATTCCTGTTCGGAGGTCCCCCAGAAACTCGCCAGTTTCTCCGCCTGCATCTGGGCAGCCAACAAACCGCACCCCACAGCCATCCATCGAACGTTCTTTTGAAAAACTTTCATTTTCTTAAAATTCATAGTTCAGTTTCAATGGTCTGGCGTTCCCTGTATTCGGTATTTGAACGCGCAATTCCTGACCTTCACTGCCGTTCACTACCCATGCCTCGACTCCTTGCGGCACTTCGATGATCAAATCCTTGTCCACCTGGAAACGATGATCTCCCTCCTTTGTGATGGCTTCCCCCAGAGCTGCCCGAATGATAAAGGAACCCGCGTTTTCGGATGCGTTGGTTTTGATTTCCCGTTGAAGCCATACGGACTCACCTTTGGCCTCATCTCGAAAGGTATCTTCAATCAGGACGCCCTCCACTTCGTAAAGAAACGTCGGTCGACGTTGGGAATCCAGTCGGTATCCCTTAAAAGCGTGAACAGGCGAACGTTCACCTGAATCAGGCCATGGGGACCGGGCATCCTGAAGCAACTGAACCTGAGGCTGATTGGGAAAGCGAATCTGTTGGCGCGCCATGGGACGCACATTGCCGTGTCCCTGACTCAACCAAACGCCGGCTGGATCGGCGAAATCGCCTTTCCATATCATGGCCAGACAAAGTTGTTCCGCATTGAAAACCAGGTTCACTCCTTTCGGGTAACCGACACCAATACCGCGCTTGCCAATTCCCGGATACGAACGACGCAACATCACCGCCTCGGCTTCGGTGGCCAACAATCGCATCGGCTCCCGGTGAACTCCCTTGGGCGTTCCGATGCTGTATCCGTCGGAAAGAAACACCCACAAGGCCTCGATTTGTTTGTTGGCGTCTCCGTCCAGAATGTCCGGTTTGGACGAATGTCCCTCCGGCCAGAAATCCGGCATCAAGGTGCCTGGCCGGAATCGCTGGGGTTGCCGCATGTAATGATGAAACCAATCTCGGGTCAGCCGCTGTCCGGGCAATGTCAAATCCATCCCCCCCATGGCACCGGTTTTGGTTCCCTTGAAGCTGTGACAGGTGATGCACGCCATCCCATCAACGCCCGCCAGGTCGCGTCCCGCACGTCGACTGTCATTTTGGTTCGGCATTTCAATGTCACCCACAGAAGGCAAATCATCTGTATGAACGAACAAATCCACCACTTGATCCGCCACCGTTGCTCCGAAACGCGGCATCCGCACATTAAGATAAGGCCGCGCAACAGCGGCTTGAACCAGGACCTTGCGCAACCACACCGGATTCAACTTGGCTCCGACACCGTCCAACGATGGAGGCACCCTGCCATGCTCACCCAGGTTGAGATCGCTGGTTGTGAAGAAGGCATCCAGTGATTCACTGACACCTCCCACGCCGTCTCGTTCATGACAGGCGATACAATTGAATCGCACCAGGTGGGATTGAATCTGCTCGGATTCGGACAAGGTTTCCCGTGACTTCAATGCTGCTGTGATATCCCTAATCTGCGCATCAGATAAATAAAAATCAGGCCAGGGACCTTCTTCATGGGAAAGACACCCCTTCTTAGGATCGACATCGCGAAGCCCCGGCCCCGTCATCGTCGCGTTGTTGCCATTATCCAGCTCTGTTCCCAAAGATGTATGGCACTTGGCACAACCAAGTCCCTCAAACAAACGTTGGCCTTGTTCCACCTTGCTGCTTTCCAACTGGAAAGTAGAGACCACTGATAAACGTTGCCCTGTCAGGAAAACCGCCAGATCCGATGCTTCATCATGCGTTAGTCCCATGTCGGGCATGATTCCGTTGGAATGCACACGAAGCGGATCTTTCAGGAAGGATGCCAATGCGTTTGGATGGTACTTGGATTGCAGGTTTGCAAGCCAGACGGATGATTTCAAATCCTCACCAAAAGGATGACATGCAAAACATCCAATGGAATGAAACAAACGTTGTCCGTTCTCGATTGACCCGTTTATCTGTTGTGTTGACGGCTCATCCGCCGCTTTCTGCGCCATCAGAAATTGAAGCAATGCCCCCAAGGTTTCATTTCTTTGATTGAGAGGCAAAGCAGTCATCAGATCAGGCATGAGTGTGCCTGGTTTGGCTTTGTGCGGATCAGACAAGTAGGACAACAACCACTGAGGACGCACCCGATCCCCAACATGGGTCAAATCTGGCCCAAATGCCTGAGACTCATTCATGGAACCATCCTCATGACAGGCCACACAGCCAAGCGCCTCGATCCACACCTTTCCACGCACGTGCGAAGGGATGGCTTCGGTCTGGGTCAATCCGGATAAGAAGGGTTCTGCGCAGACGGATACCGATCCAATTGCGGCAAGCGAAAAAACAATGGCTGGCCAGCTTAGGTAATCAAGAGATTTGTGATCAGGTAATGGCCTGCCTCCCCGATAAAAGAAAAGCTTTAAAAAATGCATCATCCCAATAATTCCCGAACAATTCTGGCTTCTGGTTGTTCAACCAATTGATACTTTCGAGGGCCATTTTGATAGACAAGTTCCTGGTGATCCAATCCAAACAAATGGAGAACCGTAGCCAACCAATCGTAATGATGAACGATCCCATCCACGGCATAATGTGAAAACTCATCGGTTTGACCATGAACGTACCCTTTCTTCATACCTCCCCCCGCAACCCACATACTGAAACCGTAAGTATTGTGATCACGCCCGACTTTGTCGCGTTTATCCAAGCCCTCTCGGAACTGGATCACCGGAAGGCGGCCCATCTCGCCTCCCCAATGCACTAAAGTAGAATCGAGCAATCCGCGTTGTTTCAGGTCCTTCACGAGGGCCGCAGCAGGTTGATCGATTTCGGCGCAACGTTGCGGCAAGGCGGTCTTGATGGATCCATGATGATCCCACACCTGACCATTGCACAGGATCTGAACAAAGCGCACCCCGCGCTCCACCAGACGACGTGCAATGAGGCAGCGTGTCCCGTAATCCTTGGTCACTTTCTGATCGATCCCGTACATTTTGCGGGTAAACTCCGATTCGCCTGAGATATCAAACGCTTCCTTGGCCGCGGACTGCATCCGGGCAGCAAGTCCGTAACTTGCCATGCGCGCCTGAAGATCGTTCTCACCGGGATGTTCCTCGAGATGCCTGCGATTGAGTTCGTGCAATAATTTCAGTTGAGCCTTTTGCACGTCGCCACGAAGATGCTCGGGAGCGTCCAGATTGAAGATACGTGGGTTGGTTGGACGCACCAGAGTTCCCTGAAAAATCGAAGGCAATGGTCCGTTGCTCCAGTTCTCCCCCCCCAGCAGCGGAAGTCCGCGTGGATCGGTCAGGGCAACATAGGCCGGCAGTTCCTGAGTCTCGCTGCCCAGTGCATTCAACAACCAACTCCCCAAGACAGCACGTCCACCGCGGTGTTGTCCGGTATTCATGGCGTAGTTCGATGGGAGATGATTGTTCACACCGGTATGCATTGACCGGATCAAGGTGATCTCATCCGCAATATTTCCGAGATGTGGCACCAATTCGGACAACTCCATTCCGCATTGCCCATGCGCCTTGAACTTCCACAAAGGCGCCATGATCTCGCGACTGGCCTGGGCCGCGTTGTCGAACTTGATGTCCCCTTCAAAGTTTTTACCGTGCCACTTGTAGAGCTCGGGTTTGGGATCAAACAAATCAATCTGACTGGGGCCACCCAACATGAACATGGAAATCATGGCCTTGGCTTTGGGAGCGCCTAGCGGCTGTTTGGGCAGGAGATCAAAAGATTCCGGAGGCGTTACGGGTTTGGCCAGGGCTTTTTTCCCGGCCGCCAGCAGTCCGTCCTGCTTTAACAACCAAGGTGTGGCCACGGTGCTTAACGAAAATGCCGAGGAAGCCAGGAAATGCCTCCTGGAACATAAGCGCTGAGTCATGTATTTTTTCATAGCTCTTTCGTATGGTTCATGATGAATACATCATGCCAAAACGATAGAGCCGGACAAGCCGTAATCTGGACAGTTTCAATCTAATCCACAGGCTTTCTTGGCGCGAGCGTTGACCTCAACTGCCACTTTGCGGGCATTTTCGGCTCCTTTGCGGAGCACTTCGTGGACGTAATCCAGATTATTGGCCAACTCTTCACGTTTCTTGCGCATGGGTTCGAAATAATTCCAATACGCCTCGAACAAAGCTTTCTTCAGATTACCATATCCATAGCCCCCCGCTCGCAATTGATCTTCGCAATCCTTGGCCACATCCGGTTCGGCCACCAGTTTGAGCAATTGAACGGCAATGTTCTTGTCGGCATCCGGTTTGGGCTCACTGATGTCCCGGCTGTCCATCACCAGACTCATGATCTTCTTTTTCAACGGTTTTTCCGGACCGAAGATCTCAATGGTGTTGCCATAGCTCTTGCTCATTTTCTGCCCATCCGTTCCCGGCACCACCGCCACGTCCTCACGGATCTGGGGTTCAGGAATCACAAACGTGTCGCCGTAGAGTGAATTGAACTTGATGGCTATGTCGCGCGTGACTTCCACGTGCTGCTTTTGATCTTTCCCCACCGGAACCACCTTCGAATCATAGATCAAAATATCCGCAGCCATGAGCACCGGATACGCAAACAATCCATGATTCGGCGAGATTCCCTTGGCCAGCTTGTCTTTATAGCTGTGGCAACGTTCCAGTAATCCCATCGGAGTAATACTGGTCAACATCCAGGTTAATTCGGTGTGTTCAGGGACATCCGACTGTTTAAAAAACACCGAACGCTCCGGATCGAGTCCACATGCAAGGAAATCAAGGGCAACGTCCAGGACGTTCTGTCGACGCTGTTCCGCGTCAAACAGCGAGGTCATGGAGTGATAATTGGCGATGAAATAATACGCCTCACCCTGGTTCTGCAATTCGATGGCCGGAAGCATCATCCCGAAATAATTCCCAAGATGCAGCGCTCCGGACGGTTGAATACCGGACAAAATTCTCATGGCCGGCAACGCTAACAACTTCACACCGCGAGTGCAATGTCTTGAATCGACAATTTCCGGGGTATTTGGTTGTCAACCAATGTCAAGATGTAAGAAAAGGGTTAAGAACCTTAATCCCACCGTATTGCTGCTGATGACTGAGATCCTCGGAAAGCACAATCGGGCAGCTCAGGCAATCAGCGGCAGCCAATATCGAGGCATCCCAAAAGGAAATCTTAAACCGGCGATGAAAGACCATCGCTTTTTTAAATAGCACCAACGTATTCTCCTGAACGGGATAGAGAGATAATGCATCAATGACTTGTTCCACTTCTGCGGATGTCAATGGATCAACTCGTTTACTGTGCGTCGCTTGAAAATAGAATTCCTGAAAAACCTGGACAGAAAATGCAATGTCTCCATCGGTGATTACTGCCTTGGCAAGTTCAGATTTTAGAGGGTCTCTATCGACAGCAAACGCATAGAGCAAAACATTGGTGTCTACAAATACCATTTATCTGGAATGCAATTCGTCGCGCGAAATACGCATATTCGCATCAAAATCCGGATGACGTGAACGAATGGTGTTGATCACCTCTAAAACATGACTTGAAACACTTTTTTTCTCGGTATTTCCATCGGGGCAATGTGTAAGCTGGTTGAGGAATTCCCGAACAAGAGCACTAACGGATGTATCTGTTGATGCTGCAAATACACGAGCCTTCCGATACAAAGTGTCATCCACTGTCACTGTTATATTCTTCACAGGCTCAAAGTATCACAGTTCCACAGGTTAGCAAACATTCATTTAAGCGATACGCAGTCGTAGTTGTCCCCAGGTAGAACGTGGCGTCTCGGCGCGCAATCCTTATGGCTTCCATCCCCTGCAATTCAACTCCCAATGGAATACTCCAACGCAAACAAACCCCATTCATCCGCATAGCTGGCGCTACCGGGCGGACCAGGACGGTCCGTTCTACCTGCAGGCTCCCTCGAGGTAGAGCGTGGCGTCTCGGCGCGCAACCCTTGTGGCTTCCGTCCCCTGCAATTCAACTCCCAATGGTAAACACCAACGCAAACGAACCCCATTCATCCGCATAGCTGGCGCTAGCGGGCGGACCGGGACGGTCCGATCCACCTATTCGAGATACGGATACACCGCCAGCTTGAATTGTGGTCAGCGACAGTCCGTTGCCAACCAAAAAAGCCTGACCGAATGGTTCCGGTCAGGCTTTTATGCGTTATTTGAAGAGCAATAAAATCAACTAAACAAACTTGTCACCGCTTTGGATTTGACCAGTTCGCGGGGTTGGTTGAGGTGGTTGTAGACGATGGTTTCGGGATCGATGCCGAAGCTGTGGTAAACCGATGCCAACAATTCACCGGGATGAACGGGATCCGTCAAAGGAGCGGAACCTGTCTTGTCCGATTCTCCATGAACATAGCCACGTTTGGCGCCGCCTCCGGCAACAACGGAGGTGTAGCAATAAGGCCAGTGATCGCGTCCATCATCGCTGTTGTTGTTTCCGGAGGTGCTGACACCACGCTGAGGACTGCGACCGAATTCGCCCACCGCCACGACCATGGTTTCTTCCAGCATGCCGCGTTGATCCAGATCAGCAATCAAAGCAGACAACCCACCGTCCAGCATCGGTGCTGACTGGTTTTTCATGCGTTGGCTCAGGTTGACGTGCACGTCCCATGAATGATTGTCGGAGTTGGCGACTTTGGGCCAGATGACCTCCACCACGCGCGTGCCGGCTTCAACCAGACGTCGGGCCAACAGGCAGCTCTGCCCGAAAGTGTTGCGTCCGTACCAATCCCTTACCGGAATGGGTTCCTGTTCCAGATCGAATGCGTCCCGGGTTTTACCGGAGACGATCAGGTTCAGGGCACGGCTGTAGTATTCATTCAGATTGTAACTCTCCACCGCTTTTTCGATTTCAGGCATGGCGGCGTTGATGTTGTCCCGCAATTGGGCACGTCGTTGGAGACGCAGAGCGAACACGTCGGGACGCATCTCAAGATCGTCCACCTTGACGTTGTCCATCTTGCCCATGTTCATGTCATCGCCTTCGGGATAGAGATAGTAGGGATCAAAACCTTTGCCCAGAAAACCCGCCGTTCCACCTTTGCCCACCACGTTGCTCTCCTGCAAGGGACGCGGGAGCATCACGAAAGGCAGCACCGGTTCGGTAGGCGGACGCAGCCGGATGATGTTGGAACCGAAGTTCGGGAAATCCTTGGGACTGGGCGGTTCCAATTGACCGGACGGACTGACCTTGTCGGTCGTGTAACCGGTCATCATCTGATAAATCGCGGCAGTATGGTTGAACAATCCATTCGGCGTGTAGCTCATCGAACGGATCATGGTCATCTTGTCGTTGATCTTCGCCAACTTGGGCAGCAGTTCGGTGAAATGAATCCCCGGGATTTTGGTTGGGATGGTGTTGAAAACACTGCGCACGTTGTCGGGCACGTTCTGTTTTGGGTCCCATAAATCCAGATGGCTGGGTCCACCCTGAAGATAGACCAGGATAATGCTCTTGGCGCGTCCCCATCCCGGTCCGCCGCTATGGGACGCCGTGCTTGCTTTGGATTGCATTTCGAGCATGGATCCGAGCGAGAGCCCGAGCAAGCCGGAGCCGCCGATTTTAAGCAGGTCACGGCGGGTCATCTTCATGCCGCCATCGCAAAGGTCGCTGTTGTAGCCTCCTGGTATGCTGATCATAGGTCGTTTTCTTTCTTTGGGATTCTGATTAGTGATTGAATAAAAAGGATGGGTTGTTGATCAATGCCCACGCCACGTCCTGGGCAGCTGTTAATCTGGAATGCTTGATCTGTTCGGAACTCAACTCAAAAGCTCGTCGGAGACTCTTCAAGGTCGGGTCCATGGGCAACGGTTTACTGACCAGCTCGAGTCGAGCCTTGAGCTGTGTCAACTGTGGATCTTCCGGACGCGGTTTTTTGGCGTCAGCCAGAGCTTTCTCCAACTTGGTCAACTCGGTGTCTCTCGATCGGTAGAAGTTTTCCAATTCCCTGGACTGTTCCTCGCTCCGATCACCCGCATTCATCGCCAGCAGCGATTCGATGGCGGAAGGAATACCCAAATCGATACCCTCCGCGGCATCAGTCAGGGACAAACGAAATCGGCCAATGGCGTGCTTGTTGCTTTGGTAGTTCTGAGTCATCTTGATTTCGAGCACAACCGCCTCACCCGCCGGCAGAGATTCCTTCAACTCAAAAACAGCCGCGTGATACTGCCCCAACTGCGGGGAAATCGCCCATCCATTGTTGTTGTTCTTGTTTCCGTCGATGGCATTTGCAACAGGGAAATTGCCCTGACTGAAATCAGCCTGGGCCTTGTGTAATTTGATCTCGGTCCATTTTTCCGGATCGGACACGGGCGCCCAACGCGCCTCGATCTCGGTCAACACAAAGTTCCCATCGTCCGCCCGACCGGGTCCATTCTTCGGCAACGAATCATCCACCAGGGTTTCCAATCGAAGGGCGGTCAAGGCCGTTCCGCTGGTCCGACCCTGAAGGGTGTAGACCGTTTGACCAAGTTTGCCTTCGGCTTTAATCGATGCGTCGCGTTGAAGAACGAGTTTGGCGCCATGGGTGGCATCCGCTTTCCGGATATCCATGGCCTTCCATTCGGCACCGGATTGGGGATGCTTCAACCAGGACTCAAATCCCTTGTGCCACTCAACCTCATACTGCTTCAAAGCGGTTTCCGCCTGGGTAATTTTCTCCTGATGTTCGGCGTTCAACCTGGCTTCTCTGGGGGCGATCTCAGCTTCGTAATCGCTTATGTCCCGCTTGGCTTCAGCGATACGTTCTTCCCTTTCCGCTTCCTGACGTTTCTGGATCGGAGCATAGTCGCGTTCATAGGCGGCCAGTTGTTTTTCCACAGTGGTATGATGATCGGCCACCAGATCGAAGACTTCCATGTTGCGTTCGATCTCGGTTGTTGCGGGAGCGCGGTTCAGAATGCGCCAATACAATTGCTCAACCACTGTCTCATTGTCTGATTCTTTCTTCACCAATTCAGCAATGGCGTTGGACGAATCGGAAATCGCCTGGTCCACCGTCGGACCGCTGACCAATGACAAGATCGATCCCAATTGAAGTTCGCTCGACCGTTCACATTCGCAAGCGCTCTCACGGACGGGACGCCCAAGGTTGGCCAGGAATCCGTCGTCCAATTTGACGCCCACATCCGGCAACTGCACGGCGCGTGTGCCGCGTGGGACTCCAGGAAATGCGGGATCCGATCCGGTCACGAAATAGATCGAGTCGTGCAGGACTTCGGCTGGCAGGCGTTTTGGGGTCGCATGGGAGAAGTTGATGGCGTCGTCCTCGTTCCATTCATTGGTCTCGATGGACAGTTGATACACCCGTGATTTGCAAATGGTGCGGATAAGGTGTTGCACATCAAAACCACTGTCCACAAAATCCTGCGTCAACCAATCCAACAACTCCGGATTGGACGGAGGATTTCCAGCTCGAATGTCGTCCAATGGTTCAATCAATCCAACACCCATCAAGTAACCCCAAATGCGGTTGACGTAGCTCTTGGCGAAATAGTCGTTGTCCGGACTGGTCATCCACGACGCCAGGGCATCCCTGCGTGTCCCGTCCTCGGATGGTTCGCCGTATTCGGCGTCATAAGGAAATGCCGGGGGCGTGGCCTTGCCAGTGCGGAGGTGGGTAATTTCTCCTTTGTCCGCTTCGTACACGACTTCGTAAAGTGGTTTACGACCTTCCACAGCGGTGCCTCCAATGAATTTGTCTTTGCTTTCCGGATCCCCTTTCAAAGATACGCGGGCAAAGTAGGCGGACATTTCATAGTATTGATCCTGCGTCCACCGTTCAAAGGGGTGATCATGGCATTTGTTGCAATTGAAACGGGTCGCCAGGAACAGGTGGGTGGTATTCTCCATGATGGCTTCCGGATCCCGAAGAATCTTATAATAGGAGGCTGCCGGATTTTCCTTATTGGATCCGTTTGCGGTCAGGATTTTGCGGGCAAAGTGGTCATAGGGAGTATTGGACTCGATCTCGTTCCGGATCCAGTCCCGAAACATGGAAGCTCCTTCGGGGCCAAGAAACTTACGATTGACCTGGAGCAGATCCGCCCACTTATTGGTCCAGTAATCCACAAAGTCGCGGTTACCGACCAATTGATCGATCAAGGCGTTCCGTTTGTCATGCGAAGGTTTTGGATCGTCCAAAAACTCCTTGAGCTGAAGAACCGAAGGAGGCAGCCCGGTGAGATCCAGATAAATACGACGCGCAAACTCCGTATCCGTGCACAAACCGGAAGGCAGGATGCGCATGCGTTTCCATTTCGCAACAGCGGCTTCGTCCACCTTGTTATAGGTTTCGACATCCACCCATTCAAACCCGGAACGATCCCCCATCACGGTAACAGTCGTGGATGCATAAGCGCCTTCATAACGCGCCAGCATGGGAGCCTCCCCGCGTCGAACAGATGAAACCAAACCGAATTCATCGACAGTGGCCACTTCCGAATTCCCCGTTTCCACGAAAGCCTCGCGGGTGACGTCTCGATGTGAACCATCGGGAAAACGGGCCACCACACGCAACTGCTGCAGATCTCCGATGGATCGAACCACCGGGTTCTGCGGGATGATTTCAATGGAACTGGCTTTGGGACTTTCAACGTTCAACTCGCAACCCTGGGCGATCCATGCCTTAAGAATTTCATAGAAGGGTTCTCCCATCCGTGTGCGTTGTCCCCCTTCATGAGGAACCGCCGAAGTGGATTTCAGCAACATCAGACTATCGTCGGGTGATGCAAAATTGATGCGACGTCCGGCCAGGTCGTCGGTGAACGCCCGCACATCATACAGGGGATCATAGCCGCGCAATGAAAGCTTGAAGCCGTTTTTACCGTCCTTGGCCCCATGACAGGTTCCCGCGTTGCATCCCATTTTTGAAATCACCGGATTCACATCCTGGATAAAGTCAGGCTGAATGGCGCGGGCAAAACCGTCCACACTCACCGGTAGTTTGGCTTCATGACCTTCATACTGCACCAACACCGTATCGGTTCCGTCTGCTTTGGGTGTAAGGGTGCCTTTGGATGAAATGGACACCAATGAGTCTCCCCCCATGTAGGTCGCAGCACGCGTTAAATCAATCGACTGCCCGGAAGCGGTCCACCCCTGAACCACCATTTGTGAGGATTCATGGGCATTGGAAAACTGAACTTGTGCAGGGGATACGCTCAGTGTGTAAATCGCATGGGCATCCGCATCCTTCAACGGCACCGGCACAAAGGCCTGGCGCAAGGATAAAGTATCCGCGCTCAACACACGCACCACTCCGTCCGCTCCGCCAACTGCCAACCGGGTGCCATCTGTATGAAATGCCGCGGCATAAAGGGCGGTGCCAAAGGAGCTTTCGGCCAATCGCTTGATCCCCTGTGTCCAAAAGGCCTCCACCTTCTTACGTTCTTCGGCGCTGCGACTGGAGGCTACTTTCTGCATGATGGCCTTGAGTTCGTCGGTCAGTGTGCTGTCCACATCACTGTCGTAAACGCTCGCATATCCTTTTCCATCCAGACTGCTCACCGCCACAATGCGTTTGCCGTCCGGACTGTAATCCACTCCAAATATGCGTCCGGTCATGCCGGGAAAACGACGAATAAGGTTGGCATTGTCACCAATCACCCGTTTGGTCTGGCGAAACATCCGGTAGATCTGCGGCGTGCCATCTGCCGCTCCGATCAAAATTTCATCTTTTGAAGGATGACGGGCCACGGATTGGATACCGCCTCGCAGCGCCCCGGGTGTGATGGAGGTGATGTTGTCGATGAAACGCTCGGTGGCCACTTCGGTCAACTTGGCGGTCTGATCGCGTCCGACCGAAACCAGGTGATCGCCTTTCACATTGAAAACAGTGTCAATGACCCAGTCATTGTGCGAACCCTGGAAAAGCACCTGTTTACCGTCTTTGACCTGGAATGCCCTCAAGGTATTATCCGCACACCCAAGGGCAATCAACGATCCATTGGGAGACCAACTGGCTCCGTAAACCGTGTCGTAGGAAACGGGAACAGACAGATCGAGTTCACCGCTGGCAACATCCCATATCTGCAGTTCCCCCATGCGACCCGGAGAACCACCCGCAACTGCCAACTTGCTGGCATCGGGAGAAAAGCGCACCGATTCTATCCGTTGCGACAAACCGATCAGACGTTTTTCCAAACCGGATCCGTCGGCCTTATGCAACAGCACTTCGTGAAAACCGGAAACCGCCAACCATCGGCCATCGGAGGAGTAATCCAGTGAAGTAATTAAAGGCGGACGCTGATAAATGGGCGGATTGTCCAAATCATAGCGAGGCACAGCATTGGCCGGCGTATCGTTGGCCGCTCCCTGATCAATCCACCGCCGTACCAAATCAATCTCGACACTCGACAATGGATCTTCCTTGCGTGGCATCTCGGCTTTGCCGTTGACTGGTGTGATCAACTCAACAAGATAACTCTGGTCGGCATTCCCTGGCAAAATGGCTTTGTCACCGCTTTCGCCCCCCTGGATCAATCGCTCGAAGTGGGTCATCACATAATCGCCTTCTGGCTTGGCGGGTTGATGACACCCGTGACATTTGGCCTGAAAGATAGGTCGAATATGTTGATAATAGCTGACTTTTGACGACTCATCCTCCTGGGCCAGAATCCACGTCTGGGAAGAAGCCGCCAACAAGACAACCAACAATTTCCCAACCGTTTTCTGCCAATTACGGATACAAGAAAGGTACAATGCTCGCGATGCAATCATATAGCTGATTGCCCCATTATAGAGCAACCTGAGGTAAGGAAAATGTTTTTTTACAGCCCCCGTTCAAGGATCCACATGCACCTCGACAGTGGAATGCACGATCTGGGATTGCTCTGCTATAAGGCGTTTAAATCGCTCCACCTCTTCCGGCTTGCAAACCGACACGGAAACCGCTGCTGAATAGATGTTGGGCCCGATTGACCAAATGTGAAGATCCGTTACGTCAGCACCTTCTTTTTCAATGAGCCCCCGGACTTTGGACACTATTTGTTCCGGGGCCTGACGATCCAACAGCACTGCGCTGCTCTGGCGCAATAAGCCCAATGACCACCGCGACACCAACACTGCTCCCACAACGCCCATCATGGGATCCATCCAGATCAACCCAAAATACTTTGCAGCCAGCAGAGCCACAATCGCCAGCACAGATGTCAAGGCGTCCGCCAATACGTGCAGGTAAGCCGCACGTAAATTATGATCATGATGATGCGCATGATCGTCGTGATGATGATCGTGCGCATGACCGTGACCGTGGTCGTGATGATGGTGATGGTCTCCGTCTCCCAATATGAAAACCGAAACTCCATTAACGACCAAGCCCACCACAGCCACCAGGATCGCCTGATTGAATGCAATGTCTGTCGGCACAATCAATCGGTGTACGCTTTCATATACCATCATCAAGGCGAACAAAGCCAACAAGACAGCCCCCGTGTACCCTCCCAGGGCGTTGACTTTTCCTGTGCCGAAACTAAAGCTTGGATCACCGGCGTGCTTCCGGGAATAGACGTATGCAAAAAGAGAGATGCATAAAGCCGCCGCATGCGAAGCCATGTGCAATCCATCGGCCAGTAGCGCCATCGACCCAAAAACAATCCCGGTCGAGATCTCGACGACCATCATGATGGCGGTGATGACAATCACGAGGATGGTACGCTTTTCGCCCAGCTTTTCCTTATCCTGACCAAACGTATGGTCATGTTTCCAAAGATTCATGGATTTCTCAGACACAATTGGGTACTGTTTATTTTTAAAGAGAATTTCAATCAATGGCGGAACGATTCCGCACCGCCACTTTACCAAACATAGGAGGGACGAGAAAGACTCTCTTTCAACTCATCATGGCCTCGGAAGAAGGCCCGCCCCTTCGATTCATCACCGTCGAGGAATACCACAAACTCCACCCTTGTCTTCAAATCATCTTGTTCCAGGAACTGCCGAACCACCTCCATCGCGGGAAGCGTCTGGCGCCCCATCACCTCCACCACTTCCAGAGGAATCTGTTCACTAAAGCTGCGATACACCAATTCTGTGCAAACCAACTTGTCGGTTGAAAAGAAATCGAAATTGAAATCGTAGTGTTTTCCTACATGAGAAAAAACGTTTGATAAACAATCTCGCATTTGCTCCGGTGTCAGGCTGGGTCGAAACACGCAAACCCCGTCCGCGTTTCCAACGGATTTTTCCAGGGAAGTGAAAATAACACCTTCCCCCAGGGCTTCGATCAAGCGAATGGGATGTCCATCATCACCTGAACCGGACAATCGCTCCCAATGGGCGGCAACCTTGGGCATCTGATTCACACCCAGGTTTGCGAGTTGCTCCTGCGAACCGATGTAAACCGCGATGTGCGACCAGTAGCCGGGCATGAAGGCATTGGACAAAGCCCAGTTGCGGCGTTGAATAATGAGGTCTCCGGGCTGAAGCATCGGCGCAAGTTCGTTTAATTCCTGACGCGTAATCAAAGAGCCCCCATCACCACGAGGATCACGCACCCTCAGTCGAGACACAAAAAGGGACACCGCGCTTTGAAGTTCGTAGAAGCTGGATTCCCCAGTCTTCAATGCATCTTCCAATGTTTCAAACACAGGATCCCCCGGCAACAGGGATTGCTGACGATTACGAATGAATGGACCGTTCTCGGTAATACGCGCATGAAGCAGGGATTTCGAATCAGAAGATGCGCGATCAAACGCATGCTCACCGCCACGCTCGTATTGCGCCAAGGCCCGCAGCAAGCGATCACGCAACAACTGATTTTGAATATTCTGATGCACCTCGTCAAAGATACCCTCGGGAATATTCCAGAGAGGTTCGGGCTCGTTGAGTTTGCGGACAGCTTCATCCGAAATCATAAACCGGGTCACCAGGTCCAACGAGGTCGCGTAAATAGAAGAAGCTGCAGCCAGACAGATCAATCCCGCCTGGTCTCGCAAAGAGGGATCACGCACCTGGGCAAAATGTTGATACTTCCAGACAATGCGCAACAGTTCTGAACGATAATTCAAATAATCCAGCATCAAGCCGCGAATGGCATCGTTATCGGCCTGTTGAACAAAATTGCGCCGACCGGCCAGGAAATCCTTTTGAAGCGCATCGACACGTAAACGGAATCGATCCAGCTCAGGCAAGATTTGATGGAGGATTTGCTCATCACGGCCAAGCACCTTGCTCAACGTTTCGGAAGAGTATTCCCCCAACGGTGGTCCACCAGCCAACAAGGGCACTTGATCACCGCGTCGAAGCCATGAATTGAGGGACAAACCGGCAACGAGCAAAAGGAGTGTAACAGAAAAACTGAACGCATATTTCCTGAGGAATGAAGCCCAACTGAAAGGTGGGGGTTCCGGTAGCGGAGCTTGGACAGATTCATATTGCGCGGCCAATTCCGCCAGGCGGCCATTTAAAACTGTGTGCTCACGCCTTAAATCCAGAAGCTCGGAACGGTTCAAAACAAGGCGCAAATCACGACACCACCACTGAAACGTCCGTCGGAATCTTCTCCAATACCAAAGCGAAAACAGACCACTCAAAGGAGCCGTCACAAGGCACAAGTTGGCAATCCAGGGCATGAAATAAGCAGCCAGACCAAACCATGCACCGGCATACCAAATCCCGTAAATGGGCACACCATACACCAAACGCATCATGGCGACCGTGGTCACTCCCACTTGTTTCCTTGTGTATCGTATATTGAGCCACCTGGCCAGGGTATCGGGCAATACGTGAAAACATGTCCCGAACAACATCGGCACAGCCCCCAGCATTAACAGACAGGTTCTCCAAATCAGCAACGTAACCATCATCACGCTTCGATGACGCACCGCCGGAGAACGTGCATCCAATCCGTGTCCGGCCAATCGCTCATGATGTTTCATCAAGGCCCGACCGGTTTCCACGATACCCGGATCCGACGATTCACTGAAATGATTGATGGCTCGAGCCAATCGTGCGCGCTGACGCAAGCGGGCGATCGGATCACGCCGCAGCCGCCGTTTGGAAGGAGGACGCAACGATTCCAACATGTCTACAATCGGAATCCAGGTGGCCTCCTTCAGATGAATGACCACTTCGCGCAGATGGCCGTCCATTTCAGCGGTCAGTTGCCGGATCGCTTTCTTCGGGTGTTCCTCTGCGTGCCGCGTCAACCATTCGCTCACCCGAATCGGTTTTCCGATTCGAATCCACACCGAACTGCGAAAGCGTGTTTTTTCTTCATAATTCAATCCAATGGGAATGATACGCACCTCTTTGGCACCTTTTTCATAGGCCATCATGGCGATGCGGGCCGCTCCTCCCCTGACCTGTTCCAGCATCGGGAGATCGTGGCTTTTGCCTTCCGGAAAAATACCGACATCGAATCCATCGCTGAGATACCCGGCCGCCAGATCCAGCGATTCCATGTTGCGCTTGACCGATGACCGGTCATCTTGCCCCCGAAACGCAGGGATCATGCCCAATCCTCTGAGAATGGAACCCAACACCGGCACCTTGAAGAGTGGCGCCTTGGCCAGATAGTGAACCGAACGTTTGGTGGCCAACACCAGCAACACCGCATCCAGCATCGAATTCGCATGGTTGGCGAGCATTAGGGCAGGACCGGTGCCTTTCAGATGCTCCCGACCTTCCACGACAAACACAGGATAGTGCAGTCGCACGAGTCGATTCACCAGAAACCAGACTACTTTCTTCAGTGTATGGCTCAACAATTTCATGGAGTTTTCCTCCCAACAAATTGAAGTCTGTGCTTTGTTTTGTCGATCCGATTCATGGCGATCGCATATTGAGAGCGGGCAGTAAAAAATAGAAACCTATTACGGGAGGGGTAAATTCCGTTTTACACCCACTTCAAACCTCAGAGCTTTGGAACGATTTTCAAGCTGCAATGGAAACGCCACAGTCATTCGATGAATCTCAAGATCCCCACATACCATCACCTTTGCTCAGGAACTTTTGCGAGACGGAAAGATTGGGGCCCCGACTTGTCGGGAGAACCATGCCCTCCATATTCTGAAAATTGTAATGCGTCCTAAAGCCGCAGAACTCGTTCATGCCTTTTCCTTGCTTTGCTTCGATCAACTGCTCAATGTCTCATTCATACCTGAATCATGAAAAATCCTACCGTCCTTGTTACACTCATCGCCTCGGTTGCTCTGGTTATTTCTGCAAGCATCATGGCGTCCGCCATCACCACCTTTGGCAGAAGCCTGGAAAGAGCAGCGACATCAAAAAGACCGGATGAATTCCGCATCCCATCAAACCTCACGATTGATTTTGCCGGAGGCAACCGCCCCGTCCGCATCGATCTGGAGCAAACGCAGAAGTAGTTAAATCACCTTGATTTAGTGTTTGGTATCAGGCCGCACCTGTATTAGAACGATGCGTGATGCTTAGTTCCTTTCTCATCCTGTTTGCCGGCATGGCGGTGGTGCTGGGGTGTATCCTGGTGTGGAGATTGCCCGCTTTTCTCGCCTTGATCGGAGCAGCATGGTTGACCGCCGCGCTGACGTCGGACGCGGCGCTGGGCACCTACGCAGCTTCCCAAGGATGGAACGAAGCCGAAACCACTTCCTTCATCGCTCAGGCATCCATCAAGCGGGTCGCCTCTGAACTGGCGGAAACATTCGGCAAGGTGGGCATCATCATTGCCATGGCATCCATCATCGGGAAATGCCTCCTCGCAAGTGGTGGAGCTGATCGAATTGTACGGTCGGCATTGAAAGTCATCGGAGTCAGGAATGCTCCATGGGCCTTCACCGGCAGTGGTTTTCTGCTCGGGATACCCGTGTTTTTTGACACGCTGTTTTACCTCATGATCCCGCTCGCCAAATCACTAGGATTTCGAGAGAAAAGCAAATACGCCCTGCTGGTCATGTCCATCATCGCCGGCGGCACCATGGCTCACTCTCTGGTTCCCCCCACTCCAGGTCCACTGCTCGTGGCAACGCAATTGAACGTGCCCTTGGGATGGATGATGATTGGTGGCTTGATCGTCGGCATTTTCACTTGTTGGATCGGACAAATCTATGCGCAATGGGCAAACCGGAAGTGGCCCCTGCCCATTCGCGATTCAGGCGGCGTCACGGTGGAAGAACTCAAACAACAAATTGAAACAGACGATTCCAAACTCCCCCCCCTGCTCTGGTCACTGCTTCCCATTTTGCTGCCCGTGCTGCTCATCGGGCTTCAATCGCTGGCGTCATCTCTTCAATGGACTCCCGACACCGCTCAAAACGGAGCATTGGCCGGCATCCTGAATCTGCTGAATGTGGTCGGGGAGAAAAACACCGCATTAACCATCTCAGCCATCACCGGACTGCTGCTGCTCTACCGTTTTCCAGGTCAGGCACAGGGGAAGATTCGATCTTCACTCGAAGACGCATTAAGTCAGGGCGGATTGATCCTCCTGATCACCTCCGCCGGCGGAGCCTTTGGCGGCATCCTGCAGCACACCGGAATCGCCACCCACATCCAGGAATGGGCCAGTGGTTATCAATTGGCTTTGCTGCCCCTTGCTTTTTTCGTCACAACGCTTGTCCGCACCGCGCAAGGCTCCGCTACCGTGGCGATGATTACGACGGTGGGCATTTTCAGTGGCATGGCTAGCTCGGGAGATCTGGCGTTTCACCCCTTATACCTGGCGCTGGCCATCGGTTGCGGATCCAAACCCTTTCCCTGGATGAACGACAGCGGTTTCTGGATCATCGGACGCATGAGCGGCATGGAAGAAAAAGAAACCTTCCGTTATTTCTCCTTCATGATCTCCCTCATGGGCCTCGCCGGACTCATCGTGATCATGCTCGCCGCTTTCCTGTTACCACTTCAATAA
>Ga0255768_10000913_pt1 | contig 31055 bp, 16 predicted proteins | sample 071ome_33_FD_179983 | JGI IMG/M metagenome (GOLD analysis project Ga0255768, IMG submission 179983) | Coastal salt marsh microbial communities from the Groves Creek Marsh, Skidaway Island, Georgia - 071412AT metaG (version 2) | ecosystem: Environmental > Aquatic > Marine > Intertidal zone >...
TGCGAATCCTGTCGTGTAGTCAAGGTTCGGGTCGTATTGGTGAATCTTGCTTTGATACTTGAGAAGCATCCACCACAAGTCTGACATGTGCGCACCTCAAGGAGCGGGGCGAGGCATTCTGTGGATGTTTACATCGGGTCCAAACTGATTATACCCTTCTGCTTCACCCATGTAGCCTGCCGTGTCGCGCTTAGAACGCTCGCGAGCAAAGTTGTGATGCTCTTGCATTGTTTCTCCACCAACCTTCTTTCGTGCGAATCGTGGTTTATTCAACTTTTCAGCAAAGCGCGAGGCGTTTTCGTCAGCGAACATATCGGGTGCGGCGACACCTCGCCTTTTACCCCCTCTCCACTCCAACGAGTCTTCAAGCGCGCGTGCTTGTTGAGCATAGTTCATCACCGCGGGGGGAACTGAATTGCCGCTCATGTCAGTCATGTCGGGGTTGCCCTTCAACAAAGCCCACGCCGCGTCCATGACATTTGTGCTATCAAAGGAAGTCTGCATTTGGAACGGGCGAATGGTTCGCTCTTCACCTTGACCTGCGCGTGTTGAACGAGGGTCGTTGAGTTCTCTTGGGTTAGCAGTATCTTTCTTTGGTGTAGTCGCACCGATGCTTGCCGCGTCAAACCTAACATTTGGGTCTTCGTCTTCGTCGGGTGAACCCGCGCGGAAGCCCGGTGGAGCATTGGGTTTTGTGAAAACGGTTGACGGGGTGGGGTCGGGGGTCAGCCCTTCTCTAAGTTCGTCTTCAAAGTCTTGGCGATTTTGGTCACGCACCGTTCCGCGTCCTAATTGCTGTAAAGCCGACCGGATTGGGTCCGGGTGGTGGCTAAACAACCGTTGGTAAAATCTCAATGCGCGCGCTTCTTCTTCCGAATCTTGTGGTAATTCGTCTATGATTTCTGCGTCACGCGGCCCACCATGCGCCCCACCATGCTTTCGGTCAAAGACTTTTATCCTTCTCCGACCGCCTTTTTCGTCCTCAGCCATGCGGTCTTGGGCATCAGCATCCAACCCTCTTCCTCGTCGTTGTTGGTAATCCTCGTGGTCTTCTACAACGCGGTCCGCCAATGCATCAAGTCCTGCCCCCACCGAAGTGTCGCGGGGAGTGTCGCGGGGAGTGTCGCGGGAAGAGCCTCGGTTACGCTGTCCGCCCCCACCATCTCTCGTTTTCAATTTGTCAATCAATTCATTGAATGTATTGTCATTCATTTGCGTCATGGGGATTTTATTAACTGCGCGCAACCATGCATTTTCGTCAATACCTTTGTTTCTCAACATCCCCCTAAACTTGCTGGTGTTGAGCAGGCTTTCTCGGAGTTGTTTTGCTCTACCCTCTCTCCGTTGCTGACCTTCAATGGCCGTCTTTTTTGCCGCACCGAAGCGCTTCTCGGCCAATTCATCAATCAATCCTTGAATATCAGCATCGCTTCTATCGCTCTCAAGGTAGTCTTCAAAACTCATGTTGTTTCTTCGGAGGAACTCACCGTGAAACTCGTCGGGGTCAATTTTGCGTTTATCAAGAATATCGTCAATGTTATTGCGTCCCGATTTAAATCTGCGAAGTGTCTTTGCGCGATTTGCAAGTTTCGCATCATCGCTTCCACGACCAAACGATTTCTTCATGCTCTCCTTTGGTTTAGCGCCCATGCCGATAACAATCACCATGCCGCCTTTTTTCTTAGGCTTCTCAAGGTTTTCTCCTTTCGCCATCATACCACCCCATGTTCTTTGAACTTCGGTTTCTCAAGTCGCGATTCGCGCCATAGTCGCGAACAAGACGGACACTCCCAAACAAGGACACGCGTATCACGGTCATTAACATACCGGCCTTCCAACCGCTTCGCGAGAACAGTCTCAAAACAACCCGGACACTTTTGTGATAGGCGCGCTTTCAGTTTCCCCAAAACTTCCACCACCGTTTTTTGAAAATGCTGTTGGTCACAGCCTGTTGGTTCATCACATCGCGCACATATTCGTCAAGCCATTTATCCATCACACCAGCCCCAAGTTGCTCAAAGAAGTAATGAGGTCATCCAGCCTACCTTGAAGGTTGGTAATGTTGGTGTTGAGTTGAGTTACCGCCGCTGAAAAATCAGCGTGTGCGGTGTCACCTGCTCCGGGTGCGGCTGGCGCACCCGTTCCTGCGCTTGTTTGTGCGCCTAAAGCGGGAACGGCAGTTTTCCCCGCAGGAGAAGTGCCGAAGAAACCTATTTGCGGGTCGGAGGCTTCGTCAGTAGGTGTGGCTCTTGTCAGTTGAAGAATGGCTTTTGAAAGGGGAACCAAGTCTACGGAAATGTCACCGAAAGCAATGTCAAAAATCCCGTTGTCTCGTTGCCCTATCTGCCATACGGGGTCGTCAATGGTTGAAGATGACGGTGGTGATGTGTTGTCGTTTTGGAGTTGAATGTGACCGTATTTATTTGTGCGAATGTTACCATCCGAACTACGAATACGCACAGGATAAGAGTCGGTTGTCTCTTCCACATAGAGGCGATGGGATTCAGTCCCACCTATCCTAACATCACCCGTAAGGTCAAGTGTCGCTTCACCTTCAACAGCGGCAATCGCTTCTGCGTCCGTGTAGGAGCCACCTCCGCCGCCGAACTCGCTGAAATCAGCATACTTGAGATTGTTTGAATCCGACGCGTCTTGCAAAAGAATGCGGTCTGTGGATGCAGGTGTGCCTACATCCGTGAGGGTCATACCATCCAACGCTGACTTGACATTGGTCGCGTCGGTCACATCCGCGCTTGTTTCAATCCCCGTCAGTTTTGTGCGCTCGGCTGATGTGATGACCGAACCCGAACCTGCGTTTGTGATTGAAGCGGCGGCTGATGCGCTGAACACGGGGTCGGTTTCTGCTTGTAGTGCTGTTCCGAGTGTTGTGCGCTCGGCTGATGTGATGATGGCTCCGCTTCCAGCGTTGGACACATCGTTAAGTTCAGTCACGCTGTGCGTTGAGAGGTCGGTCACATCCGTTGGCTTGTTGAGGATTTCAGCATCGCCGCTCACGGCATTCCAATCTGCATTGACATTGACTTCTGCACCCGCGGCAATTCCATTCAACTTGGTGTGGTCAGCGTCGGTGAACACATTGGAGTCGGTAGCCGCTTCAACAGCCGCGCGTATCTCAGCGTCCGTTTGGTCAGCCGTCGCACCAGCCTCAACACCGAGAAGCGTGAGCATTTCTGCTTGCGTGATACCCGTTGCGAAAACAGGCGCGCCGCCGCTGATTTCAATTGCGGGAGCGTTGGCGATGATGGCTGACTGATAATCGCACCGAACCCACACCGTTCCTTCGTAAATGAATGTAGCGCGGTGTCCCGATGAAAGTGTAGCGTTCAGTCCAGCAGGGGAGGTTTGATTGTCAAACACAATGTCGCCCGCACCGTCGTTGCATACCTCAATGATGTGACCTTCGGGGAACTTGTAATTTGCGCTTCCGTCCCGTTCGGGGTTGAGCGTGATGGTCACGCCGCTGTTTGGCGAGAGCATGAGGAACGAGTCACCTTCTGCCGTCAACACCCATGTGCCGTTTGTTGTTAGCGCGGTGCTGGTTGCATCAACGCCTCGCCCCTGCAACCGCACCGAATAGTGTCCCGTCTGTTCGTTGTTGCGCCCTGCAAAGTAAAACGAGTCAGCCGCGTGGCTACCGCCACGGTCTGCACCGCGTGATGGACCTTGCCCGTAGCCAGCGTCGCTTGAGGACGGTGGAGTTTGAGCGAATGCGCCGTAGCGCGGATGACTCACCCAATGCGCGTTGATGGTGTCGGTAACGGCAAGGTCACCGTTCTCATTGTGAACTGCGTTGAGGTGTGCGACGGTATTGATGCCCTCCGCACCACCGTCAGCAATCTCGCCGCTGGCGATTGTGCCGACGGAAAGAGGCACGCGGTAATCAGCCGCACCGCCAACAAATACGCGCTTATCGTTAATTTCTGTAATGTTGAGGTTGTTTGCACCTCCGCCACTTGCAACATATTGAACGCGGACATGGGCAAGCACGACGGCTTTCATGTTGTCTTGCGTTGCTCCTGTGTCATAGTCAATGAGGTATTGGTTAGACGCAGATGGATAAAGTCCTGTGGTCGTGTCAACAGGGCTTCCGCCCTCGTAGTGGGCTTTGTTGTTGCCGCCGCTCGGTGCAACATAGATTGTGTAAATGGCTTCCTCATTGGCCGACAGAGCGAGCGCGCCTGTCCCATGAGAGCCGTTGTTGAGGTCAAGCGTGATGGTGTTGCCTACGCCGCCACCGAACTCGTAAACCGCACCGTCAAGCACGACGAAGCCGCCGCTCACCGTGAGCGTGCTGGATGAAGCGCGCACCATTGAACCGGGCTGATTGCCGCTATTTGTCTCGTTGCGCGTGGAGCCGTAGGCTCCGTCTTGGTATCGGAGGATGCCGTTGCCCTGCACGCCTTGAATTAAATTGGTTAAGGTCGTGGGTGACAACGAATCGCCATCTCGTAATCCGTCTTCACCAAGCGTGTTCTGCGCGGCTGTGTGTCCTGCAATGTTGTCACTTGTCATTCTTTAACAGCCTCCATGCTATCTCCATTGGATTGCCCATTGTGAAAAGAGGATGACTCGTGCCTGTTATGTTTATCCCACTATTCGTCGGTTGACCGTTCAACTCGCGCATGTAAACTGCGGGCAATCGGTGACGAAGGGCGGGGTCTGTGCTTGCAATTTCTTCATCGGATGCGATAGGAACTCTTGTTTGTTTCATTGGTGAGTTGCGCGGAAAGCCCGACCTGTAAGGGTCTGTTATGTTCCCCTCATCGTCCATCACCGCCTTGTTCCCATGCGGCATCGCGTTTTCAACATCGTAGTCTTCCCTGTGTTGTTCTTCGCGAGTGTCAAAAACAGTCATGCCTCGCGCGCCTTTACCGTCTTCACCGGGGTGATGAGTTGGTTCAATTGAGCCGCTACCCTTGCAGTTGAAACAAGTGATGTAGTCGTCGGGACTACCGCGCATAACACCGTCCGCTCCACCTTCATCAAAACCACCTACACCGTTACATGCGGGGCATGCGAACTCTTGGTCAAGAGGGTCGTCGCCCATCAAGCCACCTCCAAGATGAATGAGAAGCGCACTTCATTCTGTGCGTCTTTGGTGAAGGAGTTGATGTCCGCGCGATACACAGGAATGAACTCACCTGTGGATGCGTCTTTGTATTGGATGTAAACCTCTTGAATTGGTTTGGCGAACACATAGGATGCGTTGAAGGTCCCCTCAACGAGCAGGCTGGTGTCGTCAATAATTTGCACGCGCGGCACAACTCGCGCCAGCGTTCGCGCACCACCATCATCGGAGGTCGCGACTGTTCCGTCGCTCCCAATGTGCAACTCGTTGACAAGCGTTGCGAGGTGTTCAACCAAGCGTCGCTTCACGGCGTTGAGCATCGGCATCAAATCTTCCTCCGTATCTTCCGTCCTTTGACCGTTCTCATTTCATGTGCGCGTGGGCGTAGCATTCGCATCTCCGTGATGGTTGTGGGTATTGCGCCCCCGCTAATCAGCGTTACGCCTGTAAAGGTGGTGGCTGTTTTCGCGCTGTAAGAAACAAAAGACGCGTCGTCAAGGATAAGGTGTCCACTATCGGCAAACCCATCGGTGCTGGTCACGGTGATGGTTCCGGCGCTATGCGTGCCGCCAATGCGTCGCGTCACACCAAACCCAAGCGCTGACCTGCCTGCGCCGTAGCCTGCGTTCCTGTGTCCCAAAAGGAAGCCCGCGTGAATGTCGGGGACAGCGTTGTCACCGCTGGTCTTTGTTCGCGCCAGCGTAGCGATAACAGGTTTAACGGTAAGCACTCCTGTGACGCGCAAGTTGCTGATGCCGATGCCGCTTTTGTTCACTTTGACAATTTGGAAAGAGCGGTCAACCTCGTCCTCTTCGGAGTCCGCATCGTCACCATCCCCGAACCCTGTCAATACGGCTTCAAGTCCAGCCTCGTAAGAAAGCAATTGGAAGTTTGATTCGCCGCTTGAATTGTGGCTAACTTCAATGATTGCCTGTTGCACATTGCCGATAGGCGAGTCGTATTGAACGATGTCAGCAGGCTCTAAGTCCCACGACAAAGTGTGTCGGTTTGACATGAGCGCACCCTGCGCCTTTCTGTTCAAGCGTAGTGCTTGACTTGCTGATTTGCGCGCCGATGATTCATTGTTTGCCGTCGGGTCAAAGACCACCATTTGCTTGATTGAGCCGAGTCGCTTCTGCGATTCGGCATCGTCTACCTGCGCGCTAATGACATCGTTAAGCGCAATGCCTTTTCCCTTGACCGTCACGCGGTTTGCAATCTCAACGATAGGGTCAATGCTCGTCTCGGCGACACCGCGCTGAACTCCTAATTTTCGGTCTTTGGTCTTGAACACCTTCGGTGCATAAGTGAAATTGCCGAAGCGGTCGTAATACATGATAAAGTGGTCGTGGCGCGCAACAGAGCGAATGGCGCTCGGCACAACGAGCGCTTGAAAGTTCTTGGCTACAAAAAGCGTGCTTGTTCCTTTTGTTGATACGCTATTCAAACCATGCAAGGCTTTGTCAAACAATTTCTCAACCAAGTCGGTGCTTCGTAAACCAACACTCACCGACTGTCCACCGTAAACATGAGTTGTCTCGCCCATTTGCATGTCAGCCAAACTACGCCCCTTCATGTTATTGAGCGCGATACGAACACCTTTCGTCGTGGTCGTTATCTCATCAGTCCTCAAACGGTTGGCGGGTTCTTTGACATCGTAGAGAAGCATGGGGCGCTTGGATGTCGGCGAGAGTTGTTGACCGTCAAAAAATGGCGCGTCTTCATGAGAGGTGTGAGACAAACGAACACCCGTGGCTTCTTCACTCAAACGGTATTGGCGCGGGTGTGTGCTTTGAAAATCGCTTTGGTTTGGTTTGTCTACTTGAACGGTTAAACTGTTTGATTGCGCTGGTTTGTAGATGACATGATGAACGGCGTTGTCAACAAATGTAGGCTTTTCAACAACAGCGCCAACTTCATCGTGAATGGCGTCGTTACGCCCTTTTGTTGGTCCAGCATACGATGTGTTGACAGGAGAAGGAATGGTGTAGGTCATAGATTCACATCCTTGTCTGTTCGGTCACCTTCGTTTTCATGCTCGCTTGTGTTCAAATCGTCACCTGCGTAAAGCGATTGCGTATAGCGCGGCTGAACGGTGTAATCGTGTCGGATAAACACCTCTTCGTTTTCGCGCACAGACTGCCTACGGCTCGCATCCCCTCGGAAGTGTTGTAGCGTGTTGTTGCTAACAATCATGCGCGCTACGGCTTGAGTCGTCCTCGTAGTGAAATCGTTTGCTTCGCTACCTGCAATTTTCGGCCCTGTGCTTGAAGGTGCGCTGGTTGATGATGACAGGTCAAACAGATAAGCAGGCGCGTATGGAGGGTTGCTCGGTGCAGGGTTGCTACCTCGCATGTAGGAAGAAGCCGCATCAGCGGCACGCGCGTTGGGGGTGTCGTAAACGAATACACCGTAGCGGCCAGCGGCGGTGGCTGACAAGACATGTGCGGTATCGTCACGGAACAATTCAATGTGTTTGTTGTCAAGGACACGCACAGGGCGAACGAGGAACTTGATGGTTTCATCCTTCGCGTTTGTCTTGTAAGAGGTTGAGTCGTGGTTGCTGGTTTGATACGGGTTTGTTGTTGGACCGCTTGTCGCGCCCCATTGATAATCGTTAATGGACTCTCCATCCGATGAAACTTCCAAAATGTAAGTCCCACCCATGACGGGTATGCCGTGTGTTGTGCCGAACTTGAGAACCTGTTTTTTGCTTGACAAGTTAAGCGTGTGGAGGTTGAGGTTGTCAACCGCGCGGTTTGCTGTGCTAACACCGCCTGCGAGAATAAAGCGTTGTCCAACTTGTCGGTCGGTGTGAAGGCTATGCGCTTCGGTGCTTGCGATACCGTAGTTCGGACTCATCTCCCCGTCGTTTTCACCAACCGTCATTGCATCCAAACCAATGCGAGGTTTTGATTTTGCAATTGGTTCTTGCATGAAAGTGAAGTTTGATTTCTCAACATTGCTTCCGATATTTGCTTCGCGCTTAAGCAAGCCGTCATCACCCGCCAACTCCAAACGCGCGCTAATTCCGTGTGGCGCTTCGTGATTTTCCAATTGAACATTTGAAGGGCGAATCAAACCATTGGTGAATGCTGGCTCGCTGGTGTGGTGCGACAACACCAACCCAAACGGTCGCATGTCTTCGGACACATCTTGGATAATGTCTTCGTTGAAGTAAGTCGGATAACGCACACCGCGCCCATCGCCACGGTCACCAACACGCTTTGCCGTAGCAGGGTCAAAGAAGCGCTCGGCGGCAACTGATGTGCGCACCGCTGAATCAGTAAACATTGTTTCAGCAACCTTTGTTCGGTCGGTTGCGCGGTAAGCATCCTCTGCATCCCATGACGGGCGAATGCCGAAACCGCGAACAGGGAAGCGTCGCACTTCTTCGCCCGTCGTGTTACCCCACCAATCAATCATGTAGTGTGCTTGAGCAAGCGCGAGATTTACGCGCTGGTCAACGACATCTGTCCCCGCTTTCAGTCCAGCAGGCATGTCAGCATGGAAGCGACGGATGGCTGTTGATGGGTTGCGAATGTTTCTTACCGCGCAACCAAACCCTTTGGTCATTCGGCGACCGTCGCTGTATTGCACTTGCTGTCCTTTAAGGTCGCTACCCACGAGTGCAGAAGCGTTGGTTTGTCGTTCAAGAACGCCAATGTAAGCAGGGTCAGTCGTCGTTGTTGTTATTGAACTGCCTGTTCCTATTTGGTTAGATGTAATCATGCTTGCACTATCAGCGCTAACAAACGGACCTTCAGCATGGTAGTGATGATATGAGTAGGGGTCGCGCAAGGCTTGATTGGCCTTGATAGCCCAACGGGGTCGGTTGTAGGGTTGGCGAACGCTGACTCGGTAGCCCCATCCAGCGTTGCGGGTAGTAGATGCGGAGTTGATGGTTTCTGTCATCGTCTCAACATTCGCATTGGTGACAACAAGCCCTTTCGCGTCGCTCACTTGCTTGATATTGGGGTCATCCCACTTGTTACGCCAGCCGACAGATGCCGTTCCGTAAAGACTGAGTGAACTCATTTGCGCACCAAAACGATGACCGCCCGACCAAAATGCGCCAAGTTGATATTTGCGCGACTTACCGTCTGTGCCTGCTTGGTGAGGATAATTTGCATCGGGGTATGAATCGGTCAAATCATCACCCGGCCCCTCCCATGCTTTCATTCGGAACTTGAATGGACCGTCGCTCATGGCGTAAGTGAACTCATGATAGTGAACCATTTCATAATGTTCGGGCGCGTGGTTGTAGGCTTTCTTGTCAACTGCCGCATCGCCTTTGTTTGTTCGGCTATCGGAGAACCATGTCATCGGGCGACCGAGGTTGTAGTGCCACATGCACAAATACGCGTCGGGGATGTGCAGGCTGTTAGTATCGCGCGTTCCCGAAAGCAACTGCGGTAAGTTGCGTGTAGCCACGCTTGCTTTGGAGTTGGTGTAGATTTCATTCTTTGTGTTGTAAGGTGCTGACAGGCGCACTTCGCCGTTCTCAGCCGTGGTAGCGTCAGCGGTCTTAGTCGCCGCTTGTGTAGCGGCTGTCCAAAAGTCGGTCGTCACGGCAGTCACGCCGTTGAAAACGGTCGGTGATGCGCCACTTATTCCGCTGATGTAGCCTCGGTCTGTGTAGGTTGCGGCGTGTTCAATACCGCTTTCGTCAACAATGACCAAGTGATGGTTGTAGTAATCACTTCCGACAAGAGGGAACAAAGTGTTGTTGCGCACATACAGTTTGCTGAAAGATTGATTCGCGCCCTCAACAACAGCAACAGGAGTCATTGCAGTGAGGTATTCGGTGTAAACATCAAGGTAGTGGGAAGGATAACCAAGCATCGTCGTCTGCGTGCCTACACCACCGAGCGTTGACCGACAGAAGTGATAGTAGTCGTCGGGCTGATAATGGTCAATGCGTTTCCAATTATTGGTTGAGAAGATAGTTGAAGAGTCAAGCGCGACGCTCCACCACGGAACGGTGACCGTGTGACCGGGCGTTGAGCGATGAAACATGTTTGGATGATACGGCATACTGCGGCGCGTAAATGCCCCCGACGATGTAGCGTTGACGCCAAATGGATTTGCAAGACCAAGAATCGGCGTGTTGGTAAACTGTTCGCGAGTTGAGGCATCATGGTCAAGAATCAATTCGTTGACATAGATTTCACAACCGCGCGTATCAGCAGATGTTGCCTCGGAGAGAATAAGGTCAAACTGCGACCCATTCCACTTAAGCGCAACAACAGTTGCTACTTGCTGGTCTGTCAAACTGCGAATCGTTGTGTTTGTCTTTGATGGATTTTCGGGCGCTTCATCACTTCCGTAATTTGTGTTCTCATTGTTGCCCATGAACTGCTTGCTGAATAGGTTGGGTTGAATGACAATTTGATACGCACCTACTTCAGCAGGGTCGGGGAAGTTCCATGATGTGTTGTAGTTCGCACCGCTTTCAAGTTGGATGCGATGACCGCCTGCTTTGTTGCACGCCGCACTATCGTCTGCAATACCGTAACCATCAAAGCGCAATTTGGTTTCAGTCAATAGCGTAAAACCATCACCGTGAATATCGCTCGGCGGATGAGGCGCAGTCGTTCCCGAAAACCAAACAAGAGGGTTGTGAATTGCTTTGCTTGAATCCATATCTGTTGCGCCAAAACACGCGCGAGCGTCCGCATTCAACTTTTGATACAACGGATGCGCGAGGTGACCGGGCATCATCGCCATTGTTGGAGCAACATAATGATGTCCCATGCGCGGCAAAGGCATAGGTGTCAGTTTGTTTGCCGCGCGAACAACTGAAGCAGGGCTGACGGTATCGGCGACCGTTGTCCAAGCCGTGTGTGCTTTGTCGGGACTATTGCCGCTTACCTCAGCATGGTCGCGAAGACGCCGAGCGGCAAATTGACGCGTTGAGCCAGCAGGAACATAGAACGACGGCTTGATGCTATCGTCTGCGGAGGCGGTAAAGTCCGGTGCGAAGACGACATTCTCAAACACCTTTGTTGTTCCATCAAGGTCGTCATCCGGGTCTGTGAACGAAGCAATCGTTCCGTTGACTGAAATAAAGTAGCGTCCATCGGGTGTTGCGTCTTGCTTCCAAATGTCACCATTGATGAACTCGTTTGTGGTGATAGTGTCTGTCCCTACTTCGTCAATTGTAAGACGGTTGAGCGTCATGGCGTTGTTGACAATGCGCAACGGTTCGCGCTCGGTGTAGGTGTAGCCCATTTTAGTGACATGAAAATACAAAGCGCGGTCGTGAGGTTCGTAGGCTGTTTCAAGAATGTTGCGCGATTGTAAACTGTTGTTGCTGTCGGGGAAGTTGTTTGGGTTTTGATTGATGTGTTCATACCCTTCTTGTTCCCAACGAGGTGCAGTCTTTGGTCGCGAAGCGTCCGACTCAAACATATCAGCCACGCCTTGAACGGGTTGACTTGGGTGATGCATGCCGCCGCTTCCCATCGTTTCGTGCTGGTATGCTTGAAGACGGTCAAAACCTGCGCGCACAAGGATGTTGCCGGGGATTTCGTCGTGATTCGGTAAGCGTATTTTCATGTTAGGCGATACGCCCGAACCTGCAAGTGCAGGTGCAAGTCCTTCGTTTTCACGGTCATGAACCAACTCGTAGTCGCGAATAACAACACCAAGCGGTGAACCACCTTCCAGCGTATGCTCTTGTCCCGTATCGTCAACAACGGTAGCGGTTGCAAACTGCATCTCTTCATTGGGTATGTTGAGAGCGTTGCGCACTTCGTATGGGTATTGTTCGGCGAGAGCGGGGTGAGCCAATTCTTGCGCTTGAATAATTGGGAACATTGCCGCGTTCGTGGATTCAAAAGAGAAACGAACATTGCCGTAAATTGTTTCTCCAAACTTCACATACTCCGAGCCAACCTTGTGAACCTGCCACGGCACGCCACCAAGACCGCGCGCGTTTTGAGCAGGAAGTGTAAGGTTGCCGCCGCTCATGCGCTTCCACACAACATGCTCAACAAAGAAATTGCGAGCCGCGCTACGGTCTTTCCAAAACGAGTAAATGGTGTCGCGGTGTTCTGTTTCGTAATTTTCGTATCCCGTCATTTCCACCTTTGCAGTTTCGGAATCAAACAAAGCATCGTTAGGATAATGCGCATTGTTTGGGTTTTCTTGCTTGTCAAAGAAAAGGTCGCCTGTTGGGAACAAACAAGTTTCAGCCTGCGTAAGTTGAGAGGCAGTTGCCGCCGCGCTTGTCCAAAGAGGTGAAGAGTCTGTTGGTCGCGTTATGGTCGTGTCAAACAACGCTTCAACATGCGGACCAGCGTTTGACTCAGCAGAGTAGCGGTCATTGTTGAAACGCTCGTTGTGATAAGCCGTGACCGTTCCTCCCTGTGTTCCTCCCCACTTGAGTTGAAGCATATCCCCGCACGCTTGTTGACCGTTGCGAGAGGCTTTAGCAATAATAGGCAGGTCACCTTCGTAAGACACAACAACAAAGTGTCGTTGATGCAAACCTGTTGATTCGTGAATAGCCGTTTGTGGAGTCCAAGTGAAATCGGATGAGTCCCCACCCTCATTGGTTTCAAGCACCCATTCAATTGACTTAGGCTGATGACAAGCCATGCCCGAACCATAGGGGTTGAAGCCAAGCATCGGATGCCATGCACCAAGACCAGCCGCGACCTTGTTGCTGATGTTGAGACTGTTGAGGTAGGAATAACGCTCACCATGCCAGCCGACAGCACCAACGGCGCGCGTTCGGTCAATTGCGTCTGTCACACCGTTGAAATGAATCTGCGTTGTCGCATAATGGTCAAAGGGTGAGTTGGACATTTGACCGGAAGCAGTCGCTCCTGTGGCTCGCGTTCCGTCTGTTGCATTTTGAAATCCATTATCCCATCGTAGATTTCCGGCCTTTGACCAAACAAAGACTTTGTGACTTTCTCCTTCAACGCTATTTACATCACCTGTGCCACTACGAGAGGGTTCTTCTAAGCGATTAAATCCACTACGCATATTGGCTCCAAGAACAAATGTTCCTTGCGCTACATCGTAGTGAGAATAATAACCATAGTAGGAGTGTGTGCCGTTGCTAACGCGTATCCAACCGTTTTCGGGTAGCGTCATCGGCAACGCTGTTCCTATGGAAACAAGACCGTCCGGCTCATCCGTGTAAGTGCCGAGGTCGCCAACATCAATCCAACCATAGCGGTCTTGCCGTTGCGCGTCTTGGAATGAAGGAAGGAACGAACCACCAAGAGCCTTGAGGTTAGCGCGACCGGGCCATGTGTTGATTGCGGCGGCAACAACTGCACCCAATTCTTCGCTGTTTTGACAGCGCGTCGCATCAATCAAGAATACATCATCGGGGACATCAGCATTCAAGTCATGGTCGTAGTCAGTCAACACTTGAGAGCCAACTCGGAACATGGTGGCGTTGAGGCCGATACGGTCAATGTATTGCACCGCCGCGTTTGCTGAATTAACCAGCGTCGCTGTAACAGGATGTGGTGGATTTTTGCGCACGCTATTGTCAAACCATGAACCGCCCGCGGTGTAGCCCCCATCAAGGTGAAACACAAGTTTGCTGATGCTAAAATTGTCAATTGCAGTTGCAAAGCGCGCACTTGCATTGTAGTGAGAAAATGGGTGACCGTATTCGTTTGCCGCGCTTTGAATTACAGATGTCGGAGCGAAAAAATGACTGCTGACATAACGGCCTTGGGTTGATAGCGTTTGGTTAAATGCGCTATTCGGTGAACCATACGACGGTTCCCAATGACGGAATGTCTCGTATGGGAATACATTGTTTGCACCGTATGCGTCTGTCGGTGGTAAAAACTCATTATTTGCGCTATTGAGCGTCCCATTGCTCAACTCATTAGGTAGGAAATAACCCGACTCTACGCCTTGATTGAAAGTTGTCGCCATTGCACCATCAAGCGAACAGTATTTTTTCCACGCCGCCGTCCACTTTGCAGACGGCTCAACTGATGTTGTCAAAGTTGCGCTTTCACCGCTCCAATGTTTAGGGACTGATTGACCGGGGCCAAATATCATGTAGGCTACACTATTTTCACTATCGTTGTAGCGCGCGTAAGGATGAGCAAAACGAAGAATGACAGGCATCGGTTGAGCAACTTTGACATTGGTGTAAGTGGTGTTTGGAATACTATGGGTGTCCGTGTTGCCGTCAATGTCGGGGTTGAGAACTGCGTCAACATTTGCAAACGGAGGTGAAGCCTCACCGCGATGTTGATTCGCTAACGCCGTTGCGGGAAACATAGCGAACATAGCCGTCGTATCAAGAAGCGCGTATGCGCCCATTTTTTCGCCAATGTCCTGCAATCCTGCGCTACCTGTTGGACCGCTTGCGTAGGGGTGCTTGTTGTGCGAAGAATAATCCGTTCGCGACCCATCGTTAATGTCCATGACGACGCCGCTAAATCCACCTCCGAAGTAAAGCGGGACATGATGGTCAACGCTATCATGCCCACCTCGGAAGTAAAGTAACGGATTGCCTCGCCGATTTGCGCGCAAACGCATACCTTGAATATCGTTGACAAACTTGAAGCGTTGCATCAGTTGACCTGTGCTACCCAACAAGGTTCGGAAGTCTCCCTTTGTCTCTTCATTATGCCACCCAATCATTTGATTGGCGACTACTATTGCCTCTCCACTACCGCGCTCAATGGGGCTAAAAGCCGCACAATAAATGTAGGAATCTTCAGTCAAGTCCATGCGTTTGAACGGCGACCATGAGCCGTCAATAGCCCCACCAAACTCAGTATGAACATTGCTGTTGAGATTGTTACCGCTTGGGTCAACATGTTGCAATTGCCATGCATATTGCCGACCAAGGACCGCAAAGTTGTGAGGGTCGCGCAACTCAAGTTGATAAGTGTCTTTTTCACCCGATGGGAGACTACCCGATTGAGTATCCAACTCAAAAGTGTGAGCCTCAAGAGCAGGAGTGATGTGGTCACCCTCAAATCGTGTAAACTTGTCACCGCGCAAATGTTTTTGCCAATCATCAGTCGGAACAGCGTTGTTGGTTTGGTCAACGAGAATAGGTGTGGCCGTGTTAGCGTTGTAGCCACGATAGCGCGTTGATATTGTCAATAGCGTGCTTGGTAGATAGCCGCAATCAAGCATCAAAGCGTTGAGGTCTTGAGTTACTGTTATGCCTCCGAATTGACCGCCCGAACCATGTGTAGCGATTTGGTCTGCGCTTTCTTTACTACTTGCGTTGATGCCCCAATCCTTTGACAATGAAACGCTGAACATTGAACGAAGAGGTATCACTTGTTTGTTCGGGTTGAAAGTTGTTATTTTGATTGCAGTCTGCGCGTTTTCACCCATAATTTCACCATAGGTGCGTCCATCGGGTGCGCGCAAATGTGAACAGTCAAAGAATTGGTCTTCTTCGTTCGGGTCAACGGTGAAAGCATAAGCCGTCGCCGCGGCAATCAATTCGTCGGTTACGATGGTTGTTTGGTTAAGGTGAGGACTGATAATAACAGGCGCGGCATCGTTGTTGTAAGCCGTCGGGCCACGCTTTGCCGCGGTGCTAAACCAAGTTGCTATGATTGAGTCTGCACCTTCTCCTTCAAGCCCAAAGAAAGTGTGTGGACCCGCGCGACCGTTGTGTGTGCGCGATGTGTAAGAGAAAACAACACCGACATTTTCGTATTGAGACGATGATGAAGGAATTGCCAACCACACCAAACCACTATCGGGGAACCCCATCCAACCGAGAACATCATCAACATCGGGCAAATGATGCCATATTCCGTTGTCGTAATACCCGTAACCGCTCGCATCGTGAATGCCGAGTGTGTTGTTCGCCATTGATGCATCAACGCTAACGGCGTAACCTGCGTTGGGTGTGTAAACACCGCGCCATTTGTTTCCGCGCCACGCTTTGTCTGTGCTTCCCGTGTAAAAGAAAGGCGTTCCGTCTCCACCTTGACCCCACATGTTAGCGCCAATCGTAAACCCACCTTGCGCAATATCTCGGTCATTGAAATGAATGAGCGTTTCTTCATCAATTGTTGTCGGCATCACCGAGTTTTTGTGAGAAAATGTGTCACCTGCGCGACGGTAAATGTAGCGAATGATATGTGACTTTCCTCGGTGGTCAACCATTTTTAATCCGTAAAGCGGTTGCGTCCCTGTTATTGTGTCATTTGTCTCATAAGCAGGAGCGTAAGTAGGATATGCGGAATAATAGTTTGAAGCGGTAGATAGATATTCACCGTAGATTTTAACAAAACGACCGCTGGATTTTCCGTCTTCGCCAAAACCCCAAAGCCCCGCGTCGGGTGCAAAACCCGGAACACCAGCGGCGACAATACCACCAAAATTGACTCTTGACTTTGCGCGTGTCCCTATCTGCAATCCTTCTCGGATAGTGAACTTTTGACCTGCATTTTCAAATGACTCCATTGCGCCGCTGTTAGAAGAGCGCCCTGTTGAAGCGCCTGTGTTGGGGCTTTCTTGACCGTCCGTCGTTGTGTTGTAGTTGGCTTCGTATCCAAGGTGAAGGTTGGTGATGAACTCATCAGCGGCTTCGTCCAATGCTACATATTCGCGCAAGGTTGTAATTGGCGCAAACGGTTTGCCGTTTTTGTCAATCGGCATAGGTGCTGGATGCATGTTTTCACCAGCCATTTCGGGTGGAGAACAAAAGAAATTGCGGAAGCGCCCACCATGTCCAATAAGAAATTGAGGTTTGTATTCAACCTGTGATTTACTATTGTCCAACCATGCACAAAAATTGCGTCCTGTTGCACCGGGAACAGTTGAGTGAATAACGATGCTATACCCTTCGTTGCCGTTTGCATCCTCAACTACGCGACCAATGTGAGCGCGCAAATATCCCATGTGTGAACCACGGTCAAATGATGTGAACGCAGTTGTTGTATTCCAAAATGGAGCGGGGTCGTAAGTTGACCCTGTGACTGCAAAGTCTGCATGATGGTGAATAGCGGTAGCGTCAGTTGGTTCATTTGTGTCGCTACCTGCGACTGATACAGAACGACGATTGATGTCAAACCGTTCTCCTTCGCCTGCGTATTGGTCGGATGGACGGCGTTGACTACTACGACCGTTGGGCGCACCGCCTTGGTTAATGAGACGGACAACTTCGCGAGCCGCCGCTTCAATGTCTGTGACACCTTCGCGCAATCCAACTTCGCCCATGTCAATTGTGAGGCGGCGAACAAAATCCATTTCAGTCCAATGGGGGAGTTGACTTAACCGACTATCAGCAATGCTGTTGTTTGTAGCACGCTTACCCTTCAAACAAAGGAAGGCTGAAATAACGCGTGTTCCTTCGGGTGAGTCAAAGAATGTAGCGCTAAACTCGTAATGCCCTGTCGTGTCGTCAACGATGGCTTCGGACACATCATGGTCTGCCGTTTCAGCATGTCGGGTTGCCGCCGCGTCAATATCAAGAGTTGACTGTGCAAGTCGCCCTTGACCGTATTCAACAGACTCGTCACCGAAAGCAATTGTGTGTTCTGTAACGCGCGTTTTGCGAACATAATGGTTAGACGCAACACCCGATGTAGCCAAATACGCGTTGTCCATCAACCACCATGATTTGTGAGCGTATGCGCTTTCAACAAATTGAGACTTGCCTTCGTCTTTGATGAGGTTGTAGGTGACGCTGTTAATGGTTTGCGCGTCGGTGCTTGATGTTGTGGCTTTATCCTTGCGTTGTGTTTTGAATCCAGCCGCTACATCAAGACCTTCAATCGTTGGAGTTGTTGCACTCGTTTGAACTTGCATGTGCAAATCGTGAAACGCGATAAACTCGCGGTCATGTTCAACATCGTAAAGCAAAACGCGAGCGTGTTGCTCGGTGCTGAGGTAGGGGTCAAGGTATGCGACCACAGGAGTAGATGTAGTGTGTCCGAGTTCAGCCCAATTGAGTTCAATGGTTTTGTTTACATGTTGAACAAAATTGCGAGCAGTCTCAATGCAAGTATCGCCAATAAGGAAGTTCTCAAGAGGAAGAGTGTCGCGCGCTTCAACTCCCAACGCACCCTTACCGCCATTGAAACCACTCCACACCTCGTATTCGTTAAGAACACCTCGCGACTTACAAAACATACCCTCAATTGCGTGCGGGTTGGTGTAGTGCATGTTCATCCAAACCGTATCACCATAGCGCAAACCGCCGCCGCAATATGGATTGTTCCATGTTGAGTTAGCGATGCCGTCTTCTTGCTTGAGAGGGAGTGTTGTTGCATTGGTCGCGTAAATGCCGATGACGGTGATAACATCGTTTATCGCGAGGTTTGGTGCGCCGCTATCAAGAACAGGGTGTGCCGCAGTTGTTAATTCATTTTCTGCGGTTGATGAGTTGTAAGTAATTTGATACTTACGACCTGTGGCTTCGTTGATAGCGGCAAACGCGTAGTTGGTCGGCAGGTGTCCTTTGGGCAAGTTGCCTTCAAAATAGAAAGTTTGCCCCGTTTTGAGTCCAATCAAAGTGAGTTTTGCTCCGCGCGTTTCAATACGAGCAAGGTGGGGATTTGCAAGAGGACCAGCCTTGAACTCAACCGCGCTGACATATTGGCGGAGTCCGTAGTCAAGGTTGCCACCCTGTGTCATCACGCTACCTCGGTCGTAGTAAAACGGTCGTCGGTATTCTTGAGCAGATGACGCATAATTGTCGTCACCTGTCATTGGAAAGTTATTGCCGTCTGCAACCGCGCCAACAATGATTTGAGCGCCAACCTCTAACGACGAAAAGAAGTCTTCACTTGAATGACCTGCGGTATGGCTGAGTGTGATAGTAATGCCGTTTTTTTCGTAATACGCCCACTCGCCGTTGCCTAAAATAACTCGCCGTGTTCTCCCTGTGCTAACTCCGCGAACAGGACCAGCGGCATTAAAGTCCGATTCGGGAATGCGAGGTGAGCCTTCTTGAATTAAAAGTTCGGTGTTACTTCCTTTTCGCTCGTATCGTCGTATTGTTGCGCGTATGGGTAAATCATTGACAAGACGGTATTGGTATTGCCCGTAAGCCTCGTAGTCGTTAGCAGGATAATTGGGTGCGCGACGACCGACCGGAGAAGGATTCCATGTGTGAGCAGTCATGGTTGCGTCAAGGTGCAATTTCATACTGTTGTCGGGTCCGGGGAATACACCAGCGTCGCGGTCTTCAAAAAATTGTTGAGGGAATAGTGGGATTTCAACAAGCGCGCGCGTGCTGGCATATTGCGTCCCCAATTGATAATCGTGCTGGACTGAACCAATAGACTGAAACAGACGGTCATTGACGGTGGTTCCGTCGGCGCAAATAGAAGCAGAACTGAACGACGAATCAAGAAGAAGAGTTGCACCAAGAGTCACACCTGTTTGCGTTACCCAATCAACAAACGAACCAACTTCTCTTCCGTTAGAGAGTTCAAACTTTCCACTTCCAAAATGCACTCCGCTTGCGAATTGAAACGAAACACCCGTTCTGCTGGTGTATTCAGCACTTGCACCGTTCGGCAAATAAACGCGCCCCGTGGCGGGGAAACCGTATGTCCCCCATGTTGTAAGCGAAGGAGAAAGGTTGTTGAGCGGGTTGACGCTAATTTGCAATAGAGATGTGTCAACGCTATTCACTTGCGCGCTTGTTGAATGGCGAGTGTTCCAACCAACGCGCGACAACGCCGCAGGGTCCCATGTCGGCTTCGTGTTGACAGCGCCTTGACCAGCACCACCAAGCGTGACCGACACGACAGGTGCGCCCGGTTGAATCTCTTTGACAATGTGTGAATCGGGACTACCGTCGCCTGTGTAAGAAACAGTTTGGTCGGACACATCATCCATCAAACCTTTACCTTCCATGTAAAGAGTGCGACCACTTGCAGAGTCTTTGATTTGCATTGAAGACATACGGCAAACCGATTGAACGAACTCAACTAAAAATCGCGTAGGGTCGCTTGCATCAAGTGCGTTGCTCGTCACTCTTGACAACTGCATAGTGCGCTCGCGCTTGCTTGGTTGCACAATGATGATGTGATTATCGCCGTCTTTGTCGTTATCAATAATGTCAAACATTTCAAATGCGCCACCTTTCTGCGACGCGAACTGTTTGCTTTCTTGATAACGAGTTGGTGCGCTTCCAACGGGAGGGTCGCTTGCTCCGCGCTTGCGTGGTTGCAGATGCAACTTGTGATAGGCTGACGGGTGCTTCGTTGTCCCTACACCTTGAGGCGGCTTCTGCGGTTCATCTCCTGTTGCGCGAGGTGCGTAGTTGGATGGGATGAGCGACTCATCCAACTCTTCTTCGTATTCAATCCCGCCTGTGTTATCACCCACCAAATAGTGAGGAAGAAGCGCAAGGTTGCCGTCGCCAATGTCTTCGGGTGTTGCATAGATAACGCCGCCTGCGGCGTGAATGTTTGCGTTTGCACCCACCGCATCAGCAATGTGCGCCGCTACGCGCTGGCCGTTCAACAACGAACCTGCATCGGGAACAGTTTTGGTGATGAGCAACGCAGGGTCGTTGAGTCCCATTTTACCTCCTGTAAGGTCAATGGCGTTGTAGTGGATTTCAACATACCCCGCATCCAGCCCCGACACTTCAAGGATGGCTACACGCGACTCTGTTTCGGGTGTAAGGTGTTTTTTGTATTGAGCATCGTCGGTTGAGGACACATCAATGCCGCCACCTTTGAGCAAGAAGGGGCGAATGTCATCAACCGATATTGCAATGACACCATCGCGATGAGCATCAATGCTCGCCAAGCCATTTCTCACTATTCCTTTTGTTTGCGTTCTGACAATAATTTGAGAAACGCGAGAATTGATAGCCGTATGTGTGACCTCAATTTTGCTGTTGATGGGCAACTGTTCTTTGAGTCCAAGATATGGTCCAGCGAAGGTAACCAGCACATCATCAGCAATGCCGTCAATTGTTCGCGTTATATCCTGTGAGTGAGTGGGTGGAAGCAGGCGTAGGTATGGATGGCCTTCGCGATGAGAAAACTTGTGGCGACCCGTGTGTCCAATTTTGAACCTGTTATCCAACGACCATGACGAAGGTGAGAAGTTGTTGCCCGTAGCAATGTTGCGCGAAAACATAAACCCGTGAAAGCCGTTGCCGCTCTCGTCAATCACCATCGCGCCTGTCCGGTCAATCGCTTGACTGCCTGTGCCGATGGTTTGATACGGCTTCCCCGAAATGCTATCAATCAACAGGTCAGAGCGAATGAGAACCATTGTTGAATCGCTGGCGAGGTTGTTGGTTGCGTTGAGTGCGGTGCGCGCATGAAGCACTCCCCGTGAGCCTGTGTCGGGTGATACTCCAAAGTCAAGGTGAATGCTCTCAACCGTGATTGTTCCGTTGGTGTTGATTTGCTTCAACCGCACGCGTTCGGGTGGCGTGCCGTTGGGTATGCCTGTGAGCGTATCTGTGCCTGTTGGATTGATGAGTAGGTTAAACGGCGTGTGAGCCACGCTGATGACCTGCGCGCCGCCGCTATGCGCGGCGTTGGCTACACGATAGTTGCCGAGGCTTTCCAGCGTGTAGTTGCTTGAAAGAGTATCGGACTTACCGCTCACCGTTTCGTAAAGCGTTTGACAAGCCGTAGCACCAATGGTGATGCTGGTGTCCCCTGCTGACACGGCTGATGTGATGCTGAACTCGGTGTTGTCAACCTCAACAGGCTCTTCAAATCGCCAAAGCCCAATTGTGCTGGTTGAGCGAAGAGTTGGTTGTGCGCGCGTGCTTGCTTCACTCACATCGCTTTTCCAATGCACCGATTCAATGTAGCCACGGTATTCTCCGCCTTCGCCACCGATAAACAGGTCTTGGTCGTTGATATTGCAAGTGTGCTTTTTGTTCATGCGTTCCGAGGCCATCAGTTCGCCGTTGACATAGAGTTTGATTTGTTGACCGTTGAACTCACCCATGATGTGATACAGTTCGCGTTGACCAATGTTGTAGCCAACATTGTTGGAAATGAACGAACCTGCCGCGGTAGGATAGTTGTTTGCCGTTGTCGCGATAAGCGATACGCCATTGCTGAAAGTGACGGAAAACGAAGCGGCGGCAGGTGCGTCCACCGAACCCATGCGCAATTCAAACAAGCCTGCTTTGCTGGCGATAACACCGCCGCAGTCGGGCGACACCCATGCTTCAAGCGTGAACTTATCCAACACTTGGTTGACGCCTTTAGCGAAACGATGACTGTCGCCTTCTTGCATAACAGGGGCAGAAGAGCGCGCTTCACTACCGTTTAACACGCGCTTATGGCCTGTTTGTGTAAAATCACCTTGAGGGCAAACGACGCTATCGCTCACGCCATTGAAGAACAACGCGTGACTTGATTGCCCAATAACCGCCATCTCATGTCCCCACAATGAAATCAATCGGCTGGAAGGTAAGGTCGCCTTCGTAAACATTCTCACCCGCGTTGTAAGAGAATCCCATTGCTACAACGGTTCCCGCAATGCCTGTGAATGGATTGGTTGGGTCAAATAAAGTAGAGACGCTAAGAGTGTTCGCGTGCGAGTCTTGCTCGTCAGCGTTTGAGCGACCTGTCACGATGATGAAGTTGCGTTCAACATAGTCCTCTGTTGCGGCGTTTGGTGATGTCACAATGGAGTTGTAAGGCAATTGCATACCGACGATGTAGTCAGCCGTTTGACGCGTCGCCAAAGAAATGTCTGCCTCAATCAACGCTTTGGGGTCGTCGGGGTTTGCAGGGCCACCAATAGCACGACCCGACACACCAGCAAGGCTGGCGTTCCCGACATACGCGATAAGGTCTTGGAGTTTGTCTCCCGCGCTTTTGCATGTGCGGTCTTTACCGCCGCCAAATGTTTCAAAGAATGGTGTGTTTTTACCGAAGTTTGTGCTGAATGAAGGCGTTTCGTTGTTGCCTTCTTTGCCTTTTTCAGTCGCAGTAAATGTCAGTTTGCAGTTGGAGGACAGGTTCTTACCCACGCCTGCGGTGATGGTGAAAGCATCAACAAAGTTCGTCCCACCGCCTGTTGTAAGTTGGTCGGTGTATTGCCCTGCCGCGCCTTCCAATGCAGTCTTGATTCGCGAAGCAATGAGCGCGCCCGTAGTTGCTCCGCTGATGCCCACGGTAGTGATAGGTGGATTGTTGACCGCGCTATGAGACGCGGTGCTTGAATCAAACACAACGCGAACAGGTTTACGCGTGGTGTTCTGTCCCGTATAGGCCGTTTCAATTTCAAAAAAATATCCGTTGATGTCAGCAGGGTCAGTCGCTCCGCCATCGCCTGTCATCATGATAGCATGGCTACCTCCGCTATTGTCCTTGAGTGCGCTAAAATCAATTGACCCCACGGCGCTTGTTGCTTCGGTGTTGGATGCGGTGCAATCGTCGTCAGCGAGGATAACGCTTAGTCGGAAGTCGGCGCTCACCATGTTCATGTCAACACCGTAGCGCTCACCAAGAACGGGAACATTGAGAATAGGAACGGAGCGCGTGATATTCATGCTATACCCCGTCACATCAACTTCAAGCACTTCACCGTCATTGCGAATCAAACGAACCTTCGTCATACCGCCGACCTCCTGTTGCCGTAAGAACGCCCACCACGCGCCATTTCAGCACGAACGAGGTCACCAATTTCGCGCGCAAGTTGCTTCTTATCGGTTCGGTCGGTGACGCCTCCGACATTGATGTTGATAGTGATAGGCCCGCCGCCACCAAAGCCCATTTCTCCCGCTTTTTCTAAAGGCACAACGGCTTCTTTACCCGATGGGTTATCACCAATCATCGCGAGCGTTGGTCCTGTGACGATACCGCCTTTTGCAAACTTAGGGATTTTAGGTAGATTGAAAGTTTGACCTCCGATTTTAGGGACCCAATCGGGAATATCAAAACTCATTTTATCCGCGAAGTCATTGTAAATGTCAATCACCGACGAAAAGACACTTTTGAATCCGTTTAAAAACCCGTCCTTGAGCGTTTCGGGGATGCTCAAGAACCATTCTTTGAGCGCATCTCCACCGCCTGTCAAAGCCGTCCAAAAGCCTGTCACTACATCAACCAAAGCAGTCCAAATACCGTTGACTGTTCCAAAAATAATCGTAGCCCAAACCGCGAAGAAACCTACGATAATGCCTACAACCAGCCCCAAACCAGCCAGCAAACCATACCAAATCAGCCCACCGAGGCCCTTTATCCAACCCCACATTGTCGCGCCAATGATTTTAACTTCATCCCAATAGCGTATAATAGTCGCGACCAAGAAAACCAAAGCCAATCCGACGGCAACAGGTATGCTCATAACACCAAGTAAAAGCGCCCCAACTGCAATAGCAATCACGCTGAACAAACCAAGCAAGAATCCTTTGAGTCCTTCACCTGCGCCTGTCATATACATGTAAAGGCCGACAAGCCCACCAAAAATCAAAGCAAAACCGCCAAGAATTGTTGCAACAGTCAAAGAAGCCGCGCCCATTGTGCCTGTTGCTAAACCGACCATTGCCGCTCTCAAGAGGTAAAAACCAGCCGTCAGTCCAAGAGCAACCGCCACCGCGCCCATGAAAGCGATAGTTGATTCGCCTGTTTCATTCTTGACGAGTTGATAGGTTCCAACGATGGCTAAACCAGCGCCAATAAGGAGAGACGCGCGTCCGTTGAAAACGGCCATCGCCGCCGCCGCACCGAAAATTGAAACCGCGAGAATGTCAAAGAGCGCCGCTAAACCCTCGTCGCCTTCGCCGCTGATGATGAGCGCCAAGCCTTGCATCGCGTCATGCATCGGCCCCATTTTTTCGGTGATGTTGAGAACATCGCTATTCGTGCCGTCAATCGCCAATGATAGTGCCGCCAGCGCGAAACCGACGACAAGGAATATCCCCACCAATCCGAATACGCGCGCTGTTAAACGAGTAAAACGATTGTTGGCGGTGTTCAAAATCTTATTGTTCATTTTTGCGATACCGCCGAAAAGAAACATCTGCGTCGTAAGTTTCTGCATGATGGTCATGTTTTTGTAGCGTTCTTCTCGTTCTTTGACGCTCATTGCGGCAGAGTTGGCGATGAACGATGTGACATCGCCAACCGCTTTACCCATACTCAAAAGGTTCGCGACTACAAGTGAAATTGGATTCTTTTTTAGCGCGACTTTGAACTTCCCGACGGCTTTCTCAGCAATTCCCATTTTGGCTGAATGTTGCTGTTGAATGATACCCAACGCTTCCAAAGCAAAAGCCAACTCTTCAACTTGAGTCTTGACTTTTTGGATGTCTTCGCTCACTTCACCACCCCTCGCTAAACGGCATCGGCCCGTGTGTTGAGCCTACGCGACTCTTGCTTTTTGCTCCATCGGTCGCCTTCTCAATCTCTTCCGCTTTGACGCGTTCTGCCGCTACCGCCCATGTGAACGATTTCTCAAACGCGCTAATCGGCATGTTCCACACTTCTGTCAACGAAATACGATAATGTTTCGCGACGAAATACGCCGCTGAGTCAAACATCATTTCAGCATCGGGCGTCGGCTTCTTCATGAAGTCATAGACTTCATTCACTCGGTCGCCCCATCCGCTAAAGGGTTCGCCATCAAGTCTTGAGGTTGCGGCAACAACGAGGTGATTTGTTGCGCCACGAACGGCTTGAGAGCCAACATTTGAGGAATGCTCAACTTGGGTTCAGTTCGGTCAATGCTATTGGTGAACATGTAGCGCCAATAGTTTGCGAGGTCAATATCCACGCTTCCGTTCGCGCCAATCGTGACGAAGGTTTTGATGGCGTCTTGAAGTTGCATGAAGGATAACTCCTTCACCCACACTTTCATGACTACCTCTTCGTCGTCTTTGTCCACTCGTATTTCATGCTCCACCGCTTGGTTGTTCACCAAGAGGTTCATTGGGTCCGCTATTTTCGGCATTGTCGTCACTTACTCCCTCACCACTCGTCGCGGCCTCTTCGGAGGGAACGACAACCTCGGCTTCAACTGCCTCTTTGGAGGGGGTATCGGCTTCGGCAAGGCGGGTGATGAGTTCCGCCTTTGTGCCTGTGACGGGAAGACCGCGCGCCCGTAGGAGGGCTTTCAGTTCTTCAACCGTCATGGACTCGTAATCGGGTTCAGCAACTTCAACGGGTTGTTCTTCCGTCTGTTGCTCTTCGGGGAATGGGTTGCCGTCAGTCTTGGCGGCTTCGGGGTTGAATACTTCTTCAACGGGTTCAGCAATGAATGCACCTTCTGCGATAGCACGAATACTAAGCGGTCGTTCGCCGCCCGTATGCATGCTTCGTCGCGCCATCAAGCACACCCGCCTTGCTTCTCCATGCATTCGGAACACTTGTTCTTCCCGCACTTATCGCAACACATCTTCGCGCGGCAACCACTTTTGCCGCACTCGTCACAGCCGTTGCCTTTGATAATAATTGTCCAAGCGTCAACCATCGGATTCATTTTTTTCACCTCACATGTGCAAGAAAGCATCGTGCGAAATCACTCGCACATGCTTTGGTTTGATTTTCAATTCACTCTTGATGACACCTTTGTCTTCGGGAATGGGGAGGGGTGCGGTTTCAATGAGGTAGTCGTCAACGACAATAATAACCTGTTCGCGATTCGTCCCTGCGCCAGCCTTCGTCAGCGTGAGCGTGATAGGTTCGGTGAACGAGTGGCTACGGTTAGAGCGGAACTCGTGCCATATCAAGGGGTCGGATGCGATGACCGTCATGCTGAGGCTATACTCCATTTTCTTCTCAATCATGAGGTTCGCGTTGCGAGAACCTCCGAATGGGATTTGCTCAAGGGAATCACCAGCGGTGTTGACACTCTCGGCTTGACTGTTGCCGCGGATGGTGTAAATGGCTTCGGTGTTGTTGTTGCCTTCAAGAGCAAAGTTGGTGACTTGCGCGATGTTGGTTCCAAACGAACTGATTTGCCCGTTGTAAAAGAAGAACGGCTTCTCGGTGTTGGGTGCGATACCCGCCTTCTTGCGTTCAAGAGGACCGTTAGCGATGTTCTCAAACATACGGTGTGCGGTGTAGCGGTCGCCTTTGTTGGAGTCTTCAAGACGCCCTGTGTCGGTGTAGCAGTAAAGCGCGTCAAAGTTGATGGAGAGTTTAGCCTCAGCGTCAGCATCGGCGGCAAGAGAGAAGTCCTTGACCTTGCATCCTTTCCAAACGCGCGTCAATTGCTTGCTATCGCTGGCGCTTCCCGGCGCGGCTACGCTGGCGTCGTCAAGAGCGTTGGCGTTGTAAGAACCCGTGTCGCGTGTGCGAATGCTGGATTCAAGCGCAAAGGTTGGTAGGGTCGGTCCCGAAAAGAGAAGACGCGAAACACGGTTTGTGATGTTGCCGTAGGTGGCCGCGGCGGTGTCAAAGTCGGGTGAACCGTTGCTTGCACCGTTATCCATGTAAGCATAGGACTTGACGGTGAAACCCGCGGCTCCGCCTGTGTGAGTGAAATAGAACGGCTCGTCCACATGGATTCGCTTTTTCGTAGCGTCCACATAGAGAACTTGACGCATCTCGTTGCGCTCGGTGTTTTCCATGTCTGTCCCTAAGCCGTCTGCGCCCCATTGCGAACTGCTTGCTGGCTCAACAAGGTCGGAAGGGAAGTTCGTCGCCGTCCCATCAATGATGAGAATGTAGTCGCCCACGGCAGGGGTGTTGCTCAATGTGCCGTTGAACTTGAGGTAAGTGTCGCCTGCTGAAACATTGACGAAGTTGTTGGTTCCGTCAACCGTAGCGATAAGCGTCGCCTTGCTTTGAGAAGGCTCGTTGACAACTTCGCGACCGAGGGAGTAGTAAAGCCAGCGCGCGCTGTTGAACATCATCTCCATTGAGCCACCTGTGTTCTCAAAGCGTTGAGGTTCTTGGATAACCACATCGCGACCAATGCCTACGATGTGTGCTTGACGGATTTCCACTTTCGTTTCGGGTAGAGCAACCGTTGCGGCAAGACCGATGAATTGGTCGGTGAGAACAGATTCGTCGGATGAGTCGGCTTGAGCGTCGTAAGTCATGCCCGTGTCAATGGTCGGCGTAGCAATCGTGCTGATAACAAGTTCATCGCCCGCAGTTGATGCCGTGGATGCGGTCTTCAAATCACGGTCAAGTGTGATGGTAGTGCCGCTGTTAGCGACGATGGTGTAGGAGTTGCCTGTGGTTGCGAAATCATCGCCGCTAAACGCGCCATTGCCGATGACGCGGAGTTGCGACCCAACGAGCATGCCAGCGGGATAACGCAGATTTGCTTTGTTATCAAAGAATCCTTCGGTATTAAGGGTTAAAACATCAAAAGTCGCGCCCGTCCCACTTCCCGATGTTGAACTTTGAGTAACGGTGTCACCGACTGAAACAGCGTTGCTCCCCGCGGCTGTCAGCGTAAAAGTAGCGATTGCACCTGTCGCCACCGTGTCAACGGTGATGGTGTCACCGTTTGATGTAGTGATAGTATCACTCGCCGCATAACCACTACCTGCCGCATTCAATTCGTAAGATACCACTTTACCTTTGAAAGTGATGACACTTCCCGCGGCATTGGTGCTGAAAGAGAGGTTTCCACCGAAGCCACCATGCGCGAGCGCGAATCCGCTCTCTTTGCCGAAGGTGACTTCGGATAAGTCGCCCTTGTAAACTGTTGATACCATAAATTAGCCCCGCCCTGTCTTACGCGATGAGTTCCGAGAATATAACGATTTCAACTTGAAAGGTCATGCGATGAAGTTGCTTCGTCCGGTCCGAAAGGTCAGTTCGCACTTTGTAAAGTAATCGGTCAAAGTTCGCGCCATCGCCTTTTCGCTTGCTATGAATGATGCGCCGAATCTCATCCTCCATTTTCATGAGGTGCTTTCGCCCGTTCATGGTGCGCACATCAACGGTGACATTGATTCGCGTGTGAACGAAATCATAGAACACATCGGGTTGTTCCTCCGCGTGCAATGTTTCGTAAAGAAAAATCGCATCCTTGTTAGTGAGGTCAACGCGCTTGCCGCGACCAGCCTCAACCGTGGTGATGTCCTCAATGATGGGTGTGCGTTGGTTCGTATTCCCACGATTCCATCCTGTGGTGAGAATGTCCTTCATGAGTTCAATTGATTCAAGCGCCATTGAGCCACCCTCCAATACGCGACTGAGCGCTTGCTTGTTTTTTTGCTCTGCTAACAATGGCTTGATAGTCGGGGTCGTCTTCGCTCATGACCTCGCCATTCTCCTTGATGATTTGCCCCTTACCATTGACTGCCGCGTCGTATTGAAGAGCGCACGCGTCAAGGAAAATGCGCCCCTCATCGGTGAAGATGCTCATCTCGCGCGCTTGCTTGATAGGCTCCGCAAGAGCCGCCGCGAGAGCCTTATTGATGGCTTTCTGCATACTATCACCTTGGTTGGAATACACTTTGTTGAGGAATTGCATTTTGCCTAAGTGCGCGTTTATTTTGCAGGTTGGCGATTGCGCCGCGCACTTTTCCGAGGTTTGCGCTATACCCTTGCTCAAAACCCATCGCGTGTTCAGCGGAGTCGTCCCATCGCCACATCCTCTCAGGCTCGTTGCTACGCGAAACGCGGGATTCGGGTCGGGCGGTTCTTACACCTGCGCGCCCGCCCCACGGGGCATACCCGCCTTCAATGCTTCCATCGCCGTCAAAATCATCTCCCGTTAGGTATTGTAATTCCGTATCCCCTTCTTTGTTCGTCACGGGAATCCATTCAATAGGTGACCCATCATCCTTAGTTCGTTCATAAAAGGCCCTATCTTTTCCCTCGTTGTAAAGCGCGGGGGGTAATGTTGCGCCCTGCGCGCGCCAATCATCGTCGTAGGCATACACCCTTTGCGACTGTCGCGCTTTGAGCAAAACCCACGCTTCATTCATCGGATTCATATTATCACAACACCGTCATCACTTCTGTGTAGCGCGGTAGCGTCTCTGCAACCTGCGCTTTGAACAATTGATACTTGCTCCCCAAGTCTACATTCTGCGTTCCTTCGGGCAACAACACGCTACGGTCATCGGACAGAATCAAATCCATCGCGACCAACTTCGTGCAGATGTCCTCAATGGCTTTCTCCACATACCGCTCTCCGTAGACATAGGACACCTTGACGGCGTTCCATGAGAAGTAAGGGTAGGAGTTGTTGAAGTAAATCACACCCATGTCGTAGTCAGCCCACCAATCGCGAAGACGAGCCTCGTCGCCTGTGGTCGTGCCTACATAGTCAATTTTGAACTTCTTTTGGTTCAGCGTTGCATCGGCAACTGCCGCCGCGCTGATGTCGCCTACGAGGTCAGTCACGCCGTTGAGCGTTGTGCCGCTGATGCTGGTGTAGTAACCGTAAGTGCTTCCTATGTTGATGATACCGTAGGGAGCCAATCCCGACACGCTATTGACGACGATGGTGGTTGCGGTGGATGACACCACTTTCACATCGGTGCTGGTCGCGCCGGTAAAGGTGATGCCGTCGGAGGTGCATGCATAGGTGGCGTTCTCGCCAGCCTCACCACGACGCATGGAGGTGATTTTGAGTTGACCGCCACCGTAGTCAGCGTTCGCAGAAGCCATGAACTCGTGATGCACATTTGCGGTGGTTGTGCCGTCAGTCTCGGTGATGTCTTCAAACGCAAACGACGGGCTAAACAGCGTGGCTGATTTACCTTTGCGCGCATCCTTGTTGATGAGGTCAGCGAGTTGTTGAGCGGTGCTGACATTATCAAACTGCGCGCGAAACTTAGATGTCCCCTCACCAACCGTCAGCGTCGCCACACCGCCACCACCGGGGCATAAGAAGACCTTATCGGTATCAGCCGTCAATTGCGTGAAGTCATCCACCTTGAGGCGGATTTCAGCCGCGGCAATCTCGCGATAGTCAGCACCCTGCCAAATCTCAAGACGGAGAATCTGTTGCGCGTTGCGGAACATTAGCGGGACAGAACCCACATAGTCGGTGTAGTAGCGACGACGGTAGGGCTTGTAGGTGTCAAAGTTGAGGTATTCAGCCGTCTGCAACATAGGTCGCCATGCGTTGTTCGTGA
>Ga0255768_10000922_pt1 | contig 30910 bp, 34 predicted proteins | sample 071ome_33_FD_179983 | JGI IMG/M metagenome (GOLD analysis project Ga0255768, IMG submission 179983) | Coastal salt marsh microbial communities from the Groves Creek Marsh, Skidaway Island, Georgia - 071412AT metaG (version 2) | ecosystem: Environmental > Aquatic > Marine > Intertidal zone >...
GTAACGGTCACTACCATAGGTATTAAAGAAATTATCATCATTTAGCCTATCGTAGATATAGAAAAACGAATAATGATGTAAGCCTGCAATCACCGCCTGAGATCTCGTGGTTGGAACATGAAGATTTAAGTCAACAATACCAGTAAAAGGTCTGTAATAATTGGTGGCATAAGACTTTTGATTAAACTGCTCTACCGCTATTTGTGCGCGTATGCCAATAAAAGCAAAAACAAAAATTAAGATGAATAGCCTCTTCATATTAGGTTGGTTTGGTTTTACAATATAAAAAACCCACCCTGTGTGAACAAGGTGGGCCCTAGTTGAAACTTCTAACCATTCGCGAGTTTCGTCACTTAACTATATACTATTCATTCAAAGCAGTAAATGCTGCAGTGAAGTCACCGTAATTCTGTTGGTACAATAGTTTACCGTCGGCATCAAAGTCAAACGAGCTGTATAATGGAATAACCACTGATCTTGCTTCCGTAGAATCTGTGGCCGATTTTGTCACCTTCCACTGCCCGTAATAGCGAACCGATCCGTCCACTTCATTGGTCTGCGGATTTACCCCAGGCAATAGTCTTAATTCGGTCAATAATTCCGCATCATAGTTCGCCCACCAATATGGACGATTTGATTTAAACTCTTCCAAATTTGTCGAATCACCCGTTGGGTTCATGTTCGTCTGAGCACTGATAAAGTCATCACTGTAATGGCTATAGTCCGCAACTTCGTTCTGAAAATCACTCAATACGGCTCTGACCGTTTCACAATTTGCTTCAAAGGTTGCGTTCACATCTGAGTCTTCTTCTGGCATTTGACAAGCCACAGCTGCCAAGCCAATCAATGCTACTAATAGTGTCTTTTTCATCTTATTCTTCTGCTTGTTCAATTTGTGCTAATTCTTCTTCCGTAAACTGACGATCGTAAATCCAGAAGGCCCAAATCTTACCGCCTTGTATCCAAGCTGTAAACATGTTGTTCATTCTTGAAACCGAATCCTCAGAGTGATGCGTAACTAAATCTGATACTGCTATAACGAAAGCACCATCAGAGGTGTCGTTTGGAGACTTTATAGATGTGCCCCAAACTGGTTCCCACCGTACATCTTCATTAGCAAGCCATTCTTCTAACTGGGCGCGGTGGTTTTCATTCCCAACTACAAGTTTGCCATTCGGCGGATAGATTCTAATACTATCAGCATCAAGCGCTTCAATAGCGTCAAAATCTCTTGCATTGTGGTATTCCAAATATTCGCGCCAAAGGTTTACTGTTTCATTGTTTCCAATAACAGCCCCTGGGAAGTCTTCTGCTAACACATTGTATCCCACTGGCTCCGCCGCTGGCGGACAAGGCGCGGCAGTTTGTGTGCATGCCGTAACTAGTAATGCGGAAAAAACACCTAAAATTAAATTCTTCATAGTTTAAAGTGCTTCGGAACGCTCTTTAGAAGCGGTCCAGTTGTTATCTGTTTCGTAAGCTTTCATGTACATCTCCTTCGCCATAGCGGTGTCGCCTGCTGCGAGGTAGTAATCTGCATAAGAGTCGTAGGCATTTGCAACGTCTGGATGAGCACGCATGAATATTTCGAAGTGTTGCTTCGCCTTATCCATATTGCCTGCAGCCATGTGCTTATAGCCCATCATATTGTTGACTCCGCCATTTTCTAGTAGTCGTCTCCATGCATGACGCATTATGTCTAAAGCGCGATCTGCATCTTTTTCACCCCAAGCGTACCATGTACGAATCATTGGATCTACAGGAGCAAAAAGCAAAGCTTGCTCCATGTGCATGTTCGCCTTTTCGCGATCCGTTGTGTATGACATAATAAAGTGCTTCTCTGCTCGACTAGCTCCGTCCAACTTTGACATCGCCGCATCATACGCAGCCGTAAAGTTTTCTACATCTTGGTTCATCCAGTAGTAGTGAAGCTGACCAAGATGTGCTGTGGCCCAAGATGGGTCTGCAGCTACCAATGAATCTGAAAGTTCCAATGCACGTTGGTTGTCCAAATTCATCATGGCAGTACGCATCTCGTTGTACGGCTGTAAACCGCCCTCAATCTGGTTACTCGGCCACAAGAATCCCCACGCCAATTCTGAATTATCCGCACCCATAAAGCGCGACCACTTCATCTGGCCGTCTTCCTTGGTTACGACTCCAGAGAAATTTCTGTAAGTAGTATTCACACCAGCGATGTACCACTGAATAGTGCCCATCACATTAGCGTGAGTGCCCATCATGTATACATCATGTAAGGTCACTTTGATTGAATCTTCGTAGAAGTAGCTTCCGTCATTATCAGGATCTTTCTCATAATCGCGCGGCATATTTCTCCATACAGGATTACTCCAAACTTTAAGGTCGTCCGATAAGCCTGCGTAGTATGGCTCAACAGCATCAGCATAGCCAATCTGGTTTTCAATGTGCGAAGCGGCAAACTCCCTTACCTCATCTTCGCTTAAGCCAGGTTGCATGCAACTCGCTAATAGCGAACCACACAACCCGATTACTATAAATTTCTTCATGGTTGTTTAGTTTATGATTAGTCTACCCAGAGGACTTCTCTGGTAATTTTTCCGTCATTATTGAACGAGTGGCTCAGGTGCAAGAACACCGTATCTTCCTCACCGGTTTCAGCACTCACAAACGTGTGGTTCCACCAAGAGAGAATCTCCCAGCCGCCTTCACCTTTCTCGTAGTAGATAGCGTCAGGATATCCGTAAACATTCATCTTGCGAGAACTTGTCCCTGCGATACCCGCTGACCAGCTTTCTTTTCTAAAAGCCAAATCCTTATCTCTGTAACCGACACCGTCGCCTAATCTGTGGAACGTACAATCATCGGCAAAGTGAGTGGCCATGGCATCAGCATCACCCGCTTCCCCACTAGCAACTACTTCTTTCAAGATTTCGATGTAAGGGTGCTCGTCAAAGACACGTCCATTTCTATGAACACCAAAAGATTCCTGAACTTGAGCACCTAAGGTCTCACGATCAAAATAATTGACAGTCATCGTTATTTTCCCATCCCCATTAACATAGTTGGCAGTGTGCAGTGGCAGTTTTACCGTATCTCCACTTTCTTTGTTAATACCTGTAAAAATCATCCAATCCAAGGTCCAAGCACCTTTATCACCTTTGTACTGAATGATATCTGGCTTTGCAGGATCCATGTTTGTGAAAGAGATATCAAAATTCTTTTGCCACCACAGTACGCCTTGAACTTGATTATCAATGTTCCCAGGTTCAGTATCACCGGAATACCAAATTTTTGCGTCTTCGGTGTAAAGTGCCCGAAGATCCTCCTCGGTTCCTGATTCCCAAACGCGGTAAAATTCTGTCACCACGTCATACGCTGGGTGCTCTGAATAGACCACCCCTGATTTTTTCTGACCTATCGCCAATACAGGCAATAGCATCAATAATGCAATACGTTTCATTGTGTGTTGTTTTAGTTGGTTTTGCGCTAATAAGTTCACAAAAACCAAACGAAACGCTGTTTCATTTTGACTCTATATCCCTTGAAATCAGATTTTTAATGATTTCATAATCTTGAAACTTGGTTATTGTACCTTTGAATCGCAATGGAATTTCATCCCAGACATACGAAGATTTCAGTGGTTGGGCTAGGCTATGTAGGCCTTCCCTTAGCCGCTGCATTTTCTAAAAAGTATCCGACTATTGGATATGACATCAATAAAGAAAAAGTTGATGCTATAAATAGCGGTATTGATCCAACAGCAGAGCTTGGCAACAAGCAACTCAAAGGCGCCCTAAACGATGGCCTAACGACATCATCGCAACTAGATGCTATCGCAGATTCAAATGTCTACATCATAACCGTTCCTACGGATATTCACGAAGACAAAACTCCGAATCTAAATCCTTTAAAGAAGGCAAGCGAAGCCATTGGAAGCATACTTAAGCAAGGTGATTTAGTGATTTACGAGAGCACTACCTATCCAGGTTGTACCGAAGAAGTTTGTGTACCAATTTTAGAAAGCACAAGCGGGCTGAAATTCAATATTGACTTTACTGTTGGGTACAGCCCTGAACGCATCAATCCAGGAGATAAGCAGCGTAACGTGACCAATATCTTAAAAGTTACTAGTGGTTCAACCCCCGAGACTGCTCAAAAAGTCGATCAGCTTTACCAGAGCATTATTACTGCTGGCACTCATCTCGCTCCAAGCATCAAAGTAGCCGAAGCTGCGAAAGCTATCGAAAACGCGCAGCGTGACGTAAACATCAGCTTCATGAATGAGCTTGCCGTGATTTTCGACAAACTGGATATTGATACCGGCGATGTACTCGCAGCCGCAGGTACTAAGTGGAACTTCCTCCCTTTCAAACCAGGTCTAGTAGGCGGTCATTGTATTAGTGTTGACCCTTATTACCTAGCACATAAAGCACAAGAACTAGGTCACGACCCTGCAGTAATTCTTTCTGGAAGAAGAATCAACGACGGCATGGGTCTGCATGTGGCAAGTAGTATTGTCAAGCTCATGCAGCAAAAAGAGCTACAGCTATCTTCTAAAGCACTTATCCTCGGTATCACCTTCAAAGAAAATACCGGTGACACTAGAAACAGCCGAGTGGTTGATGTCTATAAAGAGCTACAAGAGTTTGGACTACACGTAGAAGTTCATGACCCGCTTGCAGATGCCTACCAAGTTCACAAAGAGTACGGCATAGAACTCATTCAGGAACCCAATCTCAATAACTATGAAGTCATTCTTTTAGCCGTGGCACACGACGAATTCAAAGATCTTCAGATAAGAACCGCACGCAATAAAGTAGTATACGACCTTAAAGGGTTGCTCCCTCGTCAAAACGTCGATAAACGCCTATAAAAAAGACCGCTCTAGGCGGCCTCTCTATTATTTTCTAGCGTAATCATCCTGAACACGGACAATGTCGTCTTCATCAGAAGGATGGTCTGGATCTGTATGCTGCCAGAATTCTGCAACCAAACCCCAATTCTCCAATCCAATCAAACGGTGACGCTCGCCTTTTTTCAAAACAATAGTTTCACCGGCCTCATAGGAAACTACTTCCCCTTCTTCGTCGGTAGCGCTGCGTACAATTCCTACAGGACCTTCTACAACACGCCAAGTCTCAGTACGACGGTGGTGGTACTGCCAGCTCAGACGAGCTTCAGGCTTGACCAATAAAATCTTGGGGCTCAACTTCCCACCAATGCGCAAGGGCTCAACATCGAGTCCTTCAAAATATAGATCTGCAAAAGCCTGGGCTTGATTCTCATCCAAAACAAAAAAACCTCCCCAAGGACGCTCAAAATCATATCGATCAATGCGTAGCCCTTGATTGGCCAATTTCTTTCCGGTAAGCTCAAAAATGTTCATCGCTTCGAAAATTCAATTAATGCAGTCTCAATTCGATTCCACTCTTCCTCAGTCAGGTTACTACCCGATGGTAAACACAATCCAAAATCAAATATTTTTTCTGCGTTATTCCCTTCCCCGAAATATTGACAACCTTTATACACCGGCTGAAGGTGCATCGGTTTCCATAGTGGCCTAGACTCAATGTTCAAAGTCTCTAAAAATAATCGCAACTCCTCTCTAAAGTTGGAACCGAAAACCTCAGGGTCAAAATAAAACGCACTTAACCATCTGTTCGCAAATACTCCTTCACGTTCATTTTGGTACTCAGCGTTCCATCCTAACGCTTCAAAAATCTTTAAATAACGCTCGAAATTTGCGCGGCGCTGCTTGATTCGTTCATTTAGCACCTCCATTTGACCTCGGCCAATACCTGCACATATATTCGACATACGGTAATTGTAGCCTATCATCGAATGCTGATAATGTGGGGCATTATCTCTTGCTTGAGTAGCAAGTTTTCTAGCCAATTGAATCTTTTCTGAATCATTACTTATCAACGCTCCTCCACCGGAGGTAGTGATGATCTTATTACCATTAAAGCTATAAACCCCAAACTCTCCAAAGGTCCCCGTATGTTTTCCGTCTAGAGTGGCGCCTAAAGATTCTGCAGCATCCTCTACCACAGGAATACCATACTTATCCGACAAATTCATTATTTCATGTATTCTTGCCGGAATACCGTATAAATGCACTGGAATGATTGCTTTGACTTTATCTAAAATACCCAGCGAGCTAAAATGCAGAATTGCCTCTTCTAATGCCTCAGGACACATATTCCAAGAATCCTGCTCACTATCAATAAATACAGGTGTAGCCCCTAAATATTCAATAGGATTGACACTTGCGCAAAATGTAAAGCTTTGCACTAGTACATAATCTCCTTCGCCAACACCTAAAATATCCAGAGCCAAGTGAATAGCACCAGTACCTGAACTTAGAGCAGCAGCATTCTTAACCCCTGCATAAGACTGTATATCTGCTTCGAGGCCATTTACGTTTGGACCCAAAGGCGCAATCCAATTTTCAGCAAAGGCATCATTAACATACTTAAGTTCACCTCCGCCCATGTGTGGAGAGCTAAGCCAGATTTTATCCATAGTCTATTCCGTTGATTTGGTGTAAGCGAAGATATTACCTTTTCTTTTCAAGTGACAAGTTCTTGAACAGTATCAATCGAGACAACCATAGAGTTAATATCTTTGGTTTATCAACAACTGCAGTATAAAGACTATATTTGATGTACCAACCAAAACCAAATATGATTAACCTAGTGCTGCGCTTTTACCGCGATAGGTTCCTTTCGCGATGGACCGTCTTATTATTTGACGTTATTACGACTTTATTAGCATTGATAGCTAGTATTGCTTTACGATTCAATTTTTCAGTTGATCAGGCACAGCGCGTACTTAACTTACCCTCATTCATAGGTGTCCTTGCCTTATACACTTTTGGGTTTATCGCTGTAGGCAGCCACAAAGGCATCCTACGACACACCTCTTTGGACGATGTCAAGAAAGTCCTTAAGTCAACCGGCTGGGGATTTAGCCTGGCCATAATCGTAACGCTCAGTCTTTCTTTTGCTGGTGCGGGCCGATTATTTCCAGTAAGCATCCTCACCTTTCATTTTGCACTTACCACGCTAGGATTGATTGGTCTACGACTCGTCGCTAAAAGTATCTACATTGCTGGCACCCATCAAAAAACAAACTTCCAAAACGTATTAATTTTTGGCTCCGGAGATAGCGGTATAATGACTAAGAATGCCCTGCAACAGGAGCAAAAAGGTAAATACCGCGTGATTGCTTTTGCTGATGATAACGCCAATAGATGGGACAAAAAATTGCAAAACATCCCAATTCTATCTCCTCTCAAAGCGCTTAGTGAATCATGGTTGGCTGAAAACAAGATTCAATTAGTGGTCATTGCCATTCAAACCATAAACCCCACTAGAAGAAACGAAATTTCAGAGGCAGCGATTAAAGCTGGAGTAAAAGTAAAGGTAGTTCCTGCTTATCGTACTTGGATTGACGGTAACCTTACTTCAAAGCAGCTTAAATCGATTAAAATTGAAGACCTTCTTCAACGCAATAAAATTGTATTAGACAACGTCAATATTTCTGGAAGTGTTGAAGGGAAAACGGTTTTGGTAACTGGCGCGGCAGGTTCTATAGGAAGTGAGATAGCAAGACAATTGAGTTTTTATAATCTTAAAAATCTCATACTCATCGACCATGCCGAGAGCCCGCTTTACGATATAGAGCAAGAGCTAAAAGAGAATTGTCGAACTAAGAAAACTATTAATCCCATCTGTGAGGTGGCCAATGTCAAGGATCGTTATCGCATGGATACAATTTTCGACAACTACCGACCAGATATAGTTTACCATGCTGCTGCATACAAACACGTTCCGATTATTGAAAAAAGCCCTTATGAAGGGATTTTTGTAAATGTATTCGGAACCCGAATTGTTGCTGATACCGCCTTACGCTATGGCGTAGAGCGATTTGTTATGGTAAGTACTGATAAAGCTGTAAACCCCACAAATGTGATGGGAGCTACAAAGCGAGTAGCTGAGCTCTATACCCAAAGCTTAAATGAACTGGGTAAAACCAAATTCATAGCTACCAGATTTGGGAATGTTCTTGGCTCCAATGGCTCAGTAGTTCCTTTATTCCGTAAGCAGATTGAAAATGGTGGGCCAATTACCGTAACCCACGAAGAAATCACACGCTACTTCATGACCATACCTGAGGCATGTAATCTTGTTCTAGAAGCTGGAGCTATGGGTCAAGGAGGCGAAGTGTTCGTCTTTGATATGGGTGAACCGGTCAAGATTCTTGATATGGCAAAAAAAATGGTCAATCTCAGTGGTCTTGAACTCAATACAGACATTGCGATCGAATTCACTGGCCTACGCCCAGGGGAAAAGCTTTACGAAGAACTACTCGCTAGCTCAGAGAACACTCTTCCAACACACCATCCAAAAATCATGGTCGCCAAGGTAGAAACATACAGCAACAAGGCAATCAAAGAACATCTAGATATCCTCACAGAAATCATGATTGATGGTGACGTAGTCGGTATGGTTCGTAAGGTAAAAACCATAGTTCCTGAGTATATTAGCCAAAACTCAGAATTTGAAGCTCTTGATTAGAAACATTTCATACACTTCAGAACTGAGCCATTACATTTACGTAGTGGCTTTTTCTTTAATAATCATTGGCCTCCTCTGGGGCCGATTCAAGGCGATGCATGTATTCGCTGCACCCGTCCTGCTCCTAATCCTATCAGGGTTCATGGGCATTAAGCACATCTATGCCGCAGCGGTCAATCCCTCCATTCTCACCGTGATGGCCCTCATTGCCCTTACGGGAATTCTTAAAAAAACACTACCCTTCCACCGAATCATCGACCTACTTGGGAACTCAAGCCGATCAATCCTTATCAAAAGCTCCTTCATCACCGCTGCTTTAAGCGGATTCATCAACAACACTCCAGTAGTGGCCCTACTCATCCCCTTACTAAAATCCAAAGCACAAGAACGAGGCTGGAATGTAGGCCGCTTCCTTATGCCCCTCTCATTCGCTGCAGTGGCTGGAGGCACCATTACCCTCATAGGTACATCAACGAATCTTGTCCTCAATGGACTCATGATTGAAAACGGTATTAAAGGATTCAAATTCTGGGACTTCTTTATTCCAGGCCTCGCCGCAACTGGTGCAGTACTCCTAACAACCATTATCCTGGCTCCAATTGTCCTGAAACGACCAGAAGAAACCACCTCCTCAAACCAGCCATCCAACCGCCAATACACTACAGAGCTTAAAGTAATTCCAAGCGGCACCATGGACGGAAAAACCGTCAAGTCTGCGGGTCTTAGAAATCTGAATGATCTCTTCCTCGCAGAAATCTATCGCAACGGCGAATTCATCTCTCCGGTCACGCCAAAGATGACCCTTCAAGCCAACGACACCCTCTTTTTCACCGGCGCCCTCGACCAAGTAAACGAGCTTCTTGATCTCTTCCCAAAAGGACTCAAAACGGTAGAAGAAAAGTTCGAAGTAAATACCCGTCACGACCTCCTCGAAGTCATCGTCCCCAACAACAGCGACCTTATCGGCCGTCCCATCAAACAAACAAATTTCAGAGCACGATTTGATGCGGTTATCATAGGGGTGCAAAGAGAAGGGAAGCCTATTCAAGGTAAAATTGGAAGAATAAAACTACGCTCCGGCGATCTCCTGTTACTTTCTGCAGGTGCGAATTTTAATTCACGCAACGATAGAGAAACATCTCTAATCACGATCAATCAGCATAAGCGTACTAAGGAATCGCCCAAAGGGCGTAAGCAATTCTTTATTCCTGGTTCTTTAATAATTGTGGGAGCTGGAGTCCTTATGAATTGGTCATTATTACTCTGTATAGGATTAATGCTCTTATTAGGAATCGCTTGTGGAATTACTCACGCAGAAAAGCTAAAACGTGAATTCAACCTAGAACTCTATGCATTACTAATACTCTCTGTGGCTTTTGGAAGTGCCGTAGTTGAAGGTGGACATGCCCAATTTTTTATTGAACAAATAACGCTCCCCGAAAATTCTTCTACGGGAGTGATTCTTCTCTTCTTTCTAACTCTTTTGTTGACAAATTTCATGACGAATGTCTCGGCTGTCGCCATAGCCTTCCCTATTGCGGCAGGAATGATGCATCATTATCAACTATCCCCACTTGAAGTATTCTTGCCCATTGCTTTTGCGGCTAGTGGGAGCTTTTTAACCCCTTCTAGTTATCAGACACACCTGATGATCATGGGCCCAGGGAACTATTCTAATAGGGATTTTACGCGCTTAGGATTACCCGTAATTCTAGTGTATTCAATTGCCGCACTTTTAGTACTACTCTAATAAAAAAACCCGGCATAAACCGGGTTTTACATTCATAGGGAGTAGTGTTTATTTCCATTCTCCTTTTTTGGCTCCTTCGGCCTCTTTTTCTCGATTCAATTGTGTGAGAGATTTATTATCATCACTTCCCGACGTATAGTATCTATCGCCGTCTTTCGATGTCCAACACACTTGGACATAAAGACCAAAAATTTCATCGAACTCTGATTCTACATTTTTCACCTTCTTTCGACCATTCAAAGAAATCGAACCCGATCCCTTCTTTTCACGAACATCAGATAAGGTCTTTTCTATATCCAAACGATATATTGTTTCACCCTTTTTTGCTTTTTCAGCCATTGCAGAGGAATGAAGATTCAGCCTTAAATAAGGAAAATGCTCGTTGAATTGCTCCATGAGAGTTTTAATTTTCTTTGATCCAGTTGTGGTTACTTCTCTTGCCATTTTTTCTGTTTTTAAGTTTGTATTCGATAAATTATACCTTTTAAGCAATAATCTGACTATTGATTTATCAAGCAAGACTTAGTTTTATCAAAAATCTATTCAAAGAATCACAATAATAATGATTTCAGCAGTTAGAAATAAGAAGAAAGAACTTGTTGTCTCCTTAGGATTAGTGCTCTTATTATTAGTAATAGCTTCAATCCTAATGTATTTTTTGGAGCATAACGCTCAGCCTGAAAGTTTTCCTTCCATAGCATCATCACTCTTATGGGGTATTGATAAATATCTAACCTCTCTTGGAATGTCCTCTGCTGATCCGGTAACGCCTTTAGGTAAGATTCTCGGAAGCTTTATAGCTGTCCTTGGCGTTGGTTTGTTTGCTTTACCCGCGGGTATAATTGCCTCTGGGTTTATAGAAGAAATTGAAAAAGACAAACAACTGAAAAGGATGGTAGTCCTCGAGCAAAAACTTCGTTATGCCTTTGATATCGAGTATTTCGTTCCTGTTAAAAAAGTTAAGGAAGACCTTGGTTTATCACATTTACCCAGAAAGTGGCTGAGCACTAATGATATTCAATACAAAATGGGTATTTCCATGGAGGAAATCATAAAAGTATGTGAGTATTCCGAGTTGTTTAGACTCCGAAACGTCAAACTTAACGGAGAAGATAAAATAGGGTTAGAGCTGATGGCGCTTAACAGAAGCTACGGTCAGGTCATTAATCGAGACAGTGACCTAACTGTCGTAAATATGTTCGCGTCAATTCAACCATATTTTGGTCACTTTACGCGATGTATAGCGGAACTTACCAATGCAAGTTATATCTCAAACGAGCTTTTTAGTCCTCTATCATTCATAGAAGAACGCTCATTAAATCTTGTACGGAATTCTTTCGATTCTACCGAAGAAGGTCATCCGAGTTTAAAAGAGTTGATGGATGATGTCCTAAACGTAATACAGCCCAACAGCACATGTATTTTCTTTATCAATGCAAGTAGAAATGAATTTTTAATGCAATTCAATACTGGAGGTGAGAAAGGGAGTAATAGTTTAAAGGGTGGTGTGTTCTTCAATGAAATGAATCAATTGGAAGAATATTATAAAAGAGGTGAGGAGGTTTGTAAGCGCCATGAGATGGAAATGGGTATTCATAGCACAGTGGGAATCCCATCAGAAAACCATTTAACGCATTTCATCCACAAACAAACTCAAAGTAACGTATTGCTGGTTCACGTAAACAGTGGTATTCTCAAAAAGAAAGCCATCGTTTATTACCAACTCATCTCGGATTTTGCGTCAATTTTTAAAGCAAAAGCATAAATCTACATTCTTCGCTTTGGCTTTACTGGTGGGTTTTCTTTTTTAGAAAGCATTCGTTTGAATAAACCACTGTTCGCTCGCTCTGCTTCTTGCGCCTCATACTCCTTTACCTTGATGAGTAAAGCGTCTACATCTATATCTCCATCATCATCAAAGTCTCCTTCATTGGAGTCAGAAATACCCATTTTTTTATTTAAACAATGAGACCCTTGCACTTGCACCAACCATAATTAACTGGGTCTTTATATTGTCATTTAATAGATTCATAAGCGTAAACGAATGAGCAACTGTTAGCTGACATCAACGATCACTCCATTTAAGATCCTCGATAAATTGACTACCTGCGACGCTTCAAATCTCTGATCTTTTCCCGATAGCCAGAAATATCCTCTCTACAACGCTTTATTCTATCGCGCTTGGAAACTATTTCTTCTTTTCGACGGTCAATCTTAGACTTCAAATTTGAAATTGATCTATCGCGTTGATCACGAATTCTAGACTTTTCGTGAGATGAACTTGCATATTTCATCCTGCGTTTCGCTTGCTCACGCTCGTCCTTTATATCTTCACGCCATCCAGAAATATCTTTCTGATAATTGGTAATGTACCGTCTGTGGGTATCAATTTCGCGTTTTTCACGCTCTATGTAACTCAAATAACTAGAAACCGACATAGTATCTATTTTCAGTTTTAATATTCGCCACGAGCAGCTTGTCCCAAGGTGATGCCGTCAGGTACTAGCTTCTTCCCTTCTGCATCCTTAACCTGGACAGTAATGTTATATAATCGCTCGAAAGATTTCTCTACCTCTTTAACTTTCATACTCCCCTTAAGCAGCAACTCCTCATCAGAGGATTTATTAACTTCTTTGGAGGTTAATTTATTTAATCCTGCAATGGTCAAATCTCCGTCTGCAATCATTTTGCCCTTGTAGAAGATCAAAGACAAATCAAAATTTTCTTTGAACGACTTAGAAATGGTCTTAAGTTTTTTGTTCGGCGCTACCGTAAATTCAGCCTTGTTGAATCTGTCCTTTAAATCATTAAAGAATCCCATAGAATCTGTTTAATTAGAAAAATTAATGGGGCACGAAGGCCCCATTTAGAAAATTATTTGATTGAGCCTAGTCTGCAACCGTCATCAGCTAGCTTGCTGTCATCTGCGGTAGCAACTTCTACTCTAATACCATAAGTTTCTTTCATTCGGTCTTCGAAAGTCTTCACCAATAGATTTCCGTTTGCACTTACCTCGCTTCCGCGTGATACAGTCTTTTTGGCAACACTACCGACAGTGTCAGAATCATTTGCGTGGCTTCTGCCATCATAAACTCTCAGTGTTCCTCCAAATTCTGATTTGAAGTCGTCTTTCAAAGTTTTGATTTTCATTCTTCCCGAAATGTTAAAATCAGCCATAACTAAATAGGTTTAAAGTTGAACTTAAGTTGTATTTGGAATGTAACAAACTTTTTCGACATTCTCAGAATAGTGACCCTTGAACTTATCGTAATTCGAGTTCCTTTATCGTAGGGTAATAAATTGGACTACAAAAAATCTATGACTTGTGCGCTGTCCATTAGGAATTAGTCTACAGAAATTGGAAATTGCGCCTTCGAATCCTATTATCACCTTCCGTGGGCGAGAAACTCCACATTATTCCACACCAACACGCGATTTCAAAAGAAGACCGCGAACGCCAGAACGGCCATAAAGGTCATGTATTGTGGTTCACCGGGTTGAGCGGTAGTGGAAAGAGCACAGTAGCCTCTGCCGTAGAGCGCGAACTCCACCGACAAGGCATCAGAACCTTCGTTCTAGACGGCGATAATGTTCGTACCGGCCTAAACAGCGACCTAAACTTTAGCCCTGCCTCCAGAGAAGAAAACATCCGCCGCATTGCTCACGTCAGTGCGCTGATGAAAGATGCTGGTCTAGTAGTCCTCAGCGCTTTTGTAAGTCCTTACCAAAAGGACCGTGATTTTGTCAGAGAATGTGCAAATAATGATTTCTCAGAAATCTTCATCAGCACCACCCTAGAAGTCTGTGAGCAGCGCGATGTAAAAGGATTGTACGCTAAGGCAAGAGCTGGCGAGATCAGCAACTTTACAGGTATTAGCGCCCCATTCGAAGAGCCTGCCAATCCTGAGCTTGATGTGCCCACGCACGAAATGAGTATTGAAGAAGCAACCGCTATGGTTGTGGACTATATAAACACCAAAATAGCACTCGATCAATGAGTAACTATTCACTAACACACCTTGAAGAGTTAGAGGCAGAAGCAATCTACGTGATTCGTGAAGTCTATGCCCAGTTCGACAACCCAGCCATCCTCTTCTCAGGAGGTAAGGATAGTATCGTAGTGACCCACCTGGCCCGTAAAGCCTTCTGGCCTGCGAAGATCCCTTTCCCACTAGTACATATTGATACTGGTCACAACTTCCCAGAGACGATGGAGTTCCGCGATAACCTCATCAAAGAGATGGGTGCTAACCTCGTCGTAGGTTCTGTACAGCAGTCTATTGACGAAGGTGCCGTAGTCGAGGAAACCGGAATGAACGCATCTCGAAATGCCCTTCAAACCACTACCCTTTTAGATACCATCGAGTTCAACAACTTCGATGCCTGTATGGGTGGTGCCCGTCGTGACGAAGAGAAAGCAAGAGCGAAAGAGCGCTTCTTCTCTCACCGTGATGATTTCGGCCAGTGGGATCCTAAAAACCAGCGTCCAGAACTCTGGAACCTATTCAACGGTAAAAAGCGTATGGGAGAACACTTCCGTGTGTTCCCAATTTCCAACTGGACAGAAATGGACGTATGGCAATACATCTTGAAAGAGAACATCGCCATTCCAGAACTCTACTTCGCCAAAGAGCGCAATGTGATCTGGAGAAACGGTTCATGGCTCCCAGTAAGTGAGTTCATCACCTTGAAAGACACCGACGAGCCTCAAATGAAAATGGTTCGCTTCCGTACCCTAGGGGACATCACCATCACCGGGGGCCAGGAAAGCGATGCAGATACGCTCGAGAAAATCATTCAGGAAGTAGCTTCCTCTCGTCAAACAGAGCGCGGTAATCGTGAAGACGACAAGCGCAGTGAAAGCGCTATGGAAGACAGAAAACGTCAAGGTTACTTCTAACCATCAAAGCAAAAGAAACGATGGAAAACAATTTCGACACCCAAGGATATTTAGATATGGAACTGCTTCGCTTCACTACTGCAGGTAGTGTTGACGACGGTAAATCCACATTGATCGGACGGCTCCTTTACGATAGCAAGAGCATTTTCGAGGACCAAGTCCAGCAAATCGAACAAACCTCAAAAAAGAAAGGCCTCGAGCACGTAGACCTCAGCCTTTTCACAGACGGTTTGAAGGACGAACGTGAGCAAGGGATTACCATTGATGTAGCCTACCGCTACTTCGCAACACCAAAGCGCAAGTTCATCATCGCCGATACCCCAGGACATGTTCAGTACACCCGAAACATGGTAACCGGTGCCTCAACCGCGAACCTTGCCCTCATCCTAGTAGATGCACGCAATGGTGTCATTGAGCAAACCAAGCGGCACACCTTTATCGCTTCCCTACTACAAATCCCACACATCTTCGTTTGTATCAACAAGATGGACCTCGTGGACTACAGCCAAGAAGCATATGATAAAGTGGTAAAAGAATACACCGATTTTGCTGCCAAACTCAACGTCAAAGACGTACGCTTTGTGCCAATGTCTGCACTTCATGGCGACAACGTAGTATCTCGCGGAGATAACATGAGCTGGTACGAAGGTGGCACTCTACTCCACAACCTTGAAACTGTACACATCTCTTCAGACCACAACCTAAGAGACTGCCGCTTCCCTGTTCAAACAGTAATTCGCCCACACAGCGACGAATACCACGACTTTAGAGGATATGCTGGTCGAGTAGCAGGTGGTATTTTCAAAAAAGGAGATAGCGTAGTTGCGTTGCCATCAGGGTTAGAAAGCAAGATTGCAGCCATCCACACGATGACTGGCGAGCTCGAAGAAGCCTTCCCACCACAAAGTGTAACTATCACTCTAGAAGATGATATTGACATCAGCAGAGGCGATGTATTAGTACGCAGTGAAAACAGACCAGAAGGCCAACAGGATCTAGATGTGATGCTTTGCTGGTTGAACACTAACCCACCACGTCCAAGAGCGAAGTATGTGATTAAACATACTACCGCCGAGGCGAGAGCAATGATCACAGACATTCAATATAAGATGGACATCAACACCCTTCACAGAATGGAAGAGGACAAAGCCATCAAAATGAACGATATCGCGAGAGTGAAAATCCGTTCAACAAAACCCCTATTCGTAGATGACTACAACGTCAACCGAGTAACAGGATCCATCATCTTAGTAGACGAAGCAACGAATGAGACGGTTGCTGCGGGGATGATTAGATAAATAAAGGTATATATCTCGAATACTGAATATTAAAGTCTTCTATCTACTATAAACCAACTTAAAGCATTCAGCAAACTCATAGCCAACCATATTACCAAAATATTCAGCGGTATTCCTTATTCCACGTATAGAACGTGGATGAGGATAATCGCGAAGCTCTGTCTTGTACTCAGCCATACTCTCTAACTTGTCTTTTATCGATTTCGATATATCAACATAGACATTAGGTGAGTACATGGAACCACTTAATACCCCGCCCCACTCAGAACTACTATTTACGTAATAGGATAAGAATAATTTTACCGTTTGTGCGGGATGCGGACGAACAGCTACAGCCACCGAGTCATATAAACATTTGTGGTCCATGTTTATATCTCCATAATTCTGACAGAAAACAGTATCAAACTCAAAACTTTGAATGAATTTTTCTATTTTTCTATTAAGTTCAACATGCGCCAAAGTGTCCAAGCGCATGTCAGGCAAAGACCATTGATGCCAAGTTTCTACCCCTAATTTTTTAAGAGCGTTTAGCGTCTCAACCGCTTTGGTTCTTATCTTATCTTCATCATCAATATATTGAGAAGAGCTACCATCAGTAACTATGAGCACTTGAACGTTAATACCTCTTTTAATCAATTCAGCTATAGTGCCTCCTACTCCCAAAACTTCATCGTCTGGATGTGCCGCTACTATTAATACGTTCTTACCCCAATTCACTATTCTTTTCTTTTAATTTTTTCAACTGTTTCTTTATCTCAAAAATTTCATTCAGTATACTGTAACTTAAATGATCGTGTAATCGAAAATTTTTTGTTTCAATCTCCATTCCAAAATCATCCGTTAACAATCCCAGCCAAAGTGTCCCCGCTCCACAATTCACCAATATTTCACCCTCAACTATTTTAAGTATCTGTCCAGGCGCGCCATAATATCTACCATCAGGTCCTAGCCACGCACTAAATACCCTAATACGCTTATCGTTGTAGAATGTGTAAGCTCCAGGATATGGATGCGTAATGGCACGTACCAATGTTTCTAACTCTATTGCACTGCGTGTAAAATCAAGTATACCGTCAGATGGAATTCGCTTCGCCGTTGTATACGATAACTCCTCGTTCACTGAAATTTTATCAAACAATAGTTCGTTCCCAGATTTTAATTTCGTGATAATCTCCATAAAACCAACACTAAGATGCTTTGCAACCTCTTTGTATAGGACGGTCGCAGTAATAGATTGAGAAATATCAAATTGCTTTTGAAGAATTAGTTCACCTGTATCAACACCTTCATCAATAACGAAAAAACTCACACCTGTTCTTTCTAATCTATTAATTATAGTCCAAGGTATGGGTGCACGACCTCTTCCTTCCGGAAGAATTGTCGGATGTGAACCTATTACCAAATTGAACGAAGCTCGAAACTCTTTTTTGAATATCTGACTCCATCCCAGTGTCAACAGAACATCTATATTATGAGATTTTACCTCGTCGATAGTTTCCTTAGAATTCACATTCAACGTACTGACAACCTCTACTTTGTTCTCTTTGCACCATGGATGTAAATTGACATAGTCACTTACTGATCCTGAATTATGTTCAGGCCTTGTAATTAGGAGATCAACTATAAACCCTTTGCTTAAAAAGTGATTCAAACAAACTTCGCTCTCTAAGTTTGATCCTATACACGCTATCTTCATATTCTCATTCACACCATTCGTCTGACCCTGCCGGATCTGTATGGATTTTATCTTTCAAAATTAGGATTATTGTTTTCCAGAGAATTAAAATATCACTCTTCAAGGATAAGTTCCTCACGTAAGAAACGTCTAATTTCAGTCTCCTTGGCCACGACAACGAAGTATTTCCACTAACTTGAGCCAAACCAGTAATGCCTGGCTTAACTGTACTCCGTAGTTTTTGTTCATCATCCATTCGGCTATAATCATCCAAAACTGTTGGCCTTGGACCTACAAAAGACATTGAGCCCAGAAAAACATTAATAAGTTGAGGTAGTTCATCAATTTTCATTCGACGTAAGAAGGCACCCAAAAATGTTACACGAGGGTCGTTCGACACAGTCGTCGTTGACTTATTAAGCTCCGAATGTTTCATAGTTCTAACCTTAAAGATTAGAAACTCTTTACCTTTTATTCCTACGCGCTTTTGAGTAAACAGTCCAATAGCCTGAGTGTCAAAACTTGCAATTAATATTACAAGAGAAAGAGGCAAAAATAAAATCATCAAGAGGAGAGATGATACAAATAGATCCCCTAAGCGTTTGGTATATCTATACATGCTTTCATTTTTTCTTCCGCATTCTGGATTATATCAACAACCCTGTTATCCAACTTATATCCTGTTTTCTTTTGCAAACCAACACTCCTATTTGAAACATTTTCTACCAACTTGCCCAAGTCGATTTCGGAATAATCCATGCCGACAAATTCTAATATCTTTTGTAATTGTCCTTCTGGGCATGAGACAAACCCTTCGTAACTAACTATTATCCTCTGCTCTTCGGGTATTAATGAATGAGCTGAAATAAGGGAATTGACAGTGCACTTTGCCCATTGTTTCGCACAAACTTCATCTAAAGTATGTCTTCTAACGTCTCTATCCATACCTTCATAAAAAGGACCCCAAAACGATAAGCTTTTCTTACCATGAAGGAGTCTCATTATTCTATTTAAGCCAAATTTCCTAATATAGAAAAGCAAGTCACTTTTAGGAACATATCGTAATTTCTTAAGGGAGTACCTCACATCCAATTTTGAAGTCCAACGCTTTACTGCCGAGGGAACAACATCTCTTCCATCTCGATGGATAAAAATATAATATGCATCAGGTAAAATTTTAAACACGTATGGTACCCTGAGACTATTAGCGCATGTTTTTTCGACAACATAACTCGCATTATATCGAGCGGCCAACTTATCAAATTCCTTCAAAATTAGCTTCGTTGTATCTTCTTTTATTGAACCTTCATCTAATTCATCACTAATCTCATTTCTATTACCAATCTTCCAAATTGGATTTATTTCATCGCAATTCCACGTTACCACATTTGGAAGTGATGTCAATACATCTCTTAACATATTCGTACCTGACCTACCTGCACCAATAATTATTATTTTCTTATATCTCCCACGCATTATCTAACCTTTTTATAGAACAACTGCTCTAACTTATCAACACTCGCTTCCATGCTCAAATAAGTATTATAATAAGATGGGCCCCCATTGTAGCAAGGATCCACCTTTGTCTCTATTTCCTTTATCAACTTCAATATCTTTTCCGCTAAATCGCTTGACTCCTCCGGCTCAAAAGAAAGCCCTGCATTTGCATTGTGAATCAACTCGGACGCTTCTCCTGACAATCCGAGCAATACAGGTTTACCTGTTCGCATATAGCTTAATATTTTTGATGGAATAGTTCGTTCAAAAATGGGATCTTTCTTAAGATGAACCACTAAGCAATCTGCGCTATTAAGATACTTAGTAATCACCCCTGACGAAACACGATCAATAAATTGAACAAAGGAAAAATTATTACTTCTTACGTAAAGTTTTAACTCCTTCTTTTCCGCGCCATCGCCGATTAGAACTAGTTGAATCTCTTTACTACTCATCTGACGCGCCTCAAGAACACCATCTATCACTGTTTTCAATGACTGAACTACTCCGAGGTTACCGGCATACAAAATATTAAATGTGTTTACTGGAAATATTCTTAATCGTGTATCGTCATCTAGTTGTTCAGAAGCGAATTCATCCCTGCTCCAATTCGATACTATAGTAAACTTATCTTTGGATAATCCCTTATCCAAGTACCTATTAAGGAATCCATTTGTTGCAACGGTGACATGGGCCGCTAATTTGACATTAAGCCAATCCCACAAGTGTAGCGCATTAATAATCCAACTTCTTCTAATCATACCTGAAGTAACTAAAGTTTCAGGCCACAAATCATTGACGTCGTAGATATAAGGGATTCTCCTCGTCAACTTCATTACAATGGCTGGAATACTAACCGTCATTGCACCTTGATAAGCAAAAGAAATATTGGCTTTTCTGCATAAAAAAGGACCCAATATAGAAGCCGTAATTGCAAAAGAAAAGTAATTCAATATCCTTTTAATAGCACTTGAAGAATGACTTGGATAGACGGGAACTCGAATCACTTCGATCCCTTCTAAATCTTCTCTTAAGAAAAGACTCTGCTTATATCCATCATATATTTTACCCGTTGGATAATTGGGGAACCCCGTTAAAACTTGAACGCTATGACCGCGATTTACTAATTCCTTGGCAAAGTCCATTGACTTTGCAGTTGGCTCAGGATTCCATAATTGTTTGATTATTAAAATTCTCATTTACGCCAAACTATACGATTTACATAATCTGTATAGGATATTATTATTCGCACCATTTTCTCACTTACATTGGGCATGCTATAATCGGCCACCTGTCTAAACGCTCTTTTCGATATGTCTTGTCCCGCAACTTGAGCAAGTCCTTGCATAATTCGCTCTGGATCTAATCCGACCATCATCACAGATGCTTCCTCCATAGCTTCTGGACGTTCATGCGCCTCACGAATGTTGAGGGCCCTGAAGTTCATAATGGACGATTCTTCTGAAATAGTTCCGCTATCGCTGAGCACGGCAAATGAGTTTTTCTGAAGTGCGTTGTAGTCTGAGAATCCCAGCGGCTTCATGAACTGAATCAGAGAATTTGTTTCTATTTCACTACTGTTCAGTTTATTGCGCGTTCTAGGGTGCGTAGATACGATGATTGGATAACCGTATTTCTCAGCAATCTGATTTAGAGAAATCAGCAAACCATTAAAATTAGAATCGTTACTTATATTTTCTTCACGGTGTGCGGACACAACGAAGTATTTTTCTTTTTGCAAGCTCAATCGTTCCAAAACATCACTAGAATCAATTTGATCCATATAATGATTTAATACTTCAAACATTGGACTTCCCGTTTTTATTACACGGTCAGCAGGTAGCCCTTCACGCAGAAGGTATTCTCTAGCAATATCGCTGTACGTGAGATTTATATCGGAAATGTGATCTACAATTTTGCGGTTAGTCTCTTCTGGAACACGCTGATCAAAACAACGGTTTCCAGCTTCCATGTGGAAAATTGGAATCTTTCGCTTTTTTGCCGGAATTGCACATAAACATGAATTGGTGTCTCCCAAAACCATAAATGCATCTGGATTCAAAGACTCCAGAATTGGATCAATTTTAATCAGAATTTGCCCAACTGTTTCTGCAGCATTCTTTCCAGCAGCCTTCAAAAAGTAATCCGGTCTACGAACACCTAAATCTTCAAAGAAAATTTGATTGAGTTCGTAATCATAATTCTGCCCTGTATGAACCAGAACGTGGTCAATTGCAGGTGAATTGTCGAGCGCAATCATAACTCGCGAAAGGCGGATGATTTCAGGTCTAGTTCCGACTACGGAAACAACTTTTAGCTTTTTCATACTTCTAAGAAATAAGTGTCTGGACGTTCGGTATCAAAAATTTCGTTGGCCCAAAACAACGTAATAAGTTCCGTTTGACCCGTATTGGTGATGTTGTGCGTGTATCCTGTTGGTATGTCCACTACCGTTGGTTCCAATCCGTTGACCTTGTAGGTAATGACTTGGTCGGAATCTATCTGTCTGAATCCTATTTCAGCTTCACCCCTTATTACCAAGAATTTCTCAGTTTTGGTGTGATGATAGTGATTACCTCTGGTTATGCCTGGTTTGGTTGTTGAAACGAAAATTTGACCAAAATCTTCCGATTTAATCCACTCAAAGAGATCGCCACGGTTGTCTTTTTTTAACTCCATCGGATACGAGAACTTATCCGTGGGTAAATAGCTCAAGTAAGTACTGTAAAGTCTTTTTTCAAGGCCCTTACCAACCTTTGGAGCACGAAGTGTTTCTCTTAGCCCAGGGAACGATGAAATGATATCCGCTATTTCCCCCAAGGTGGTATGAAAGACAGGGGTTACTTCAAAAGTTCCCAACCCTTTGAATCGGCTATTCAAGTGAGATAAAAACGCCTGAACAACATCATCAACATAAACTAACGGTAGAGCAAAGCTTGGATCTCTAACTTCGAGCGGCAGTTCGTTTGCCACATTATGACAGAACGTAGAAACCACACTATTGTAATTGGGCCGGCTCCACTTTCCGAAAACTCCGGGAAGGCGATAAATTGCTCCATGAATTTTGCCGCTTGAGGCGTATTCTTCTATTAGCTCCTCTGCCGCTCGTTTGCTTTTCCCGTAATCATTGTCCTTTAGCGCTTGTGTAGAACTGCTAATAACAACGGTTGGAACAACGTCACCTTCAGCTGCGACTTCTAAGATCTCCCCAGTGAAATTTGTATTACCTGTTACAAATTCAATTGGGTCCTTTGGACGATTTACACCCGCCAAATGATAGATTACATCTGCCTCTTTGATCCAAGGGCTATACTCGGTTCGCTGCGTTGTTGAAAAAACTCGATTTACCTCAACTCCATCAATTCTGTCTAGAGCAGCACAAAGGTTTCTTCCAATAAAGCCTCCAGCACCTGTTACAACTACTTTCATGAAATCGATCTATTTCAGCTCGTTTTGCACGTAATCCAAGGTTAGTAGCAAATCTTTCAATTCCTCATTACTCAATCTATAGGTATTATGACTATGATAGTCTTCTATAGTTTGAACCTTTTCGTCTCCTTGTGAGAAGTACTTGTCATAGTTCAAATCTCTATCGTCAGGCGACACTCTATAGTAATCGCCAAGATCCGTACTACGCACTCGTTCTTCCTGAGTTAGAAGTGTTTCATACAACTTCTCACCGTGTCTTGTACCTATGATTTTTATGCCATTAGAAGCATTAAAAAGATCCAACATTACTTCAGCCAATTGACCAATAGTTGCAGCCGGTGCCTTTTGAACAAATAAGTCCCCTGGTCTTCCATTATCAAATGCAAATAATACTAAATCAACTGCTTGTTCCAATGACATCATATAGCGAGTCATATCGGGATTTGTAATGGTTAGCGGGGCACCACTTTTAATTTGATTAATAAACAGCGGAATCACAGATCCACGACTGGCCATGACGTTTCCATAACGAGTCGTGGTAATAGTTGTTGAGTTGTTCACTCTAGACTTGGCAGTCGCCACTTTTTCCATCATTGCTTTAGAAATCCCCATAGCATTTATTGGATACGCCGCTTTATCCGTGCTCAAGCAAATAACTTTCTTAACCTTATTCCGGATCGCGGCGTTTAGTACATTCTCGGTTCCATATACATTTGTCTTCACCGCTTCAATTGGATAAAATTCGCAAGAAGGTACTTGTTTCAAGGCTGCAGCGTGAAATATGTAATCAACTTCCTCCATGGCATATTGAAGACTCTCGGAATCTCGTACATCGCCAATAAAAAATTTTAATTTATCACTTTGCAGTTTATGCCGCATGTCATCCTGCTTCTTTTCATCGCGGCTAAACACTCTAATTTCAGAAAAGTCATCTCTCTCCAAATAGCGGTTCAAAACTGCGTTTCCAAAAGAACCTGTTCCGCCTGTTATTAACAATTTCATTGATAAAATTTATTTATTGCATTCACTACTTTAAGAAGGTCGTCATCTTCCAAACCTGGCCACATGGGAAGACTCAGTACCTCACTTGACCAGGTTTCAGCCTTGGGGTAAGCCTTAATCGTAAAATCCATTTCTGAATATGCGCCTTGTTTGTGTATTGGAATAGGATAATGTATTAACGTTTCAACACCCTCACTACTGAGAAATTCTTGTAGCTCACGCCTGTTTTCAACCAGAACTCCATAAATATGATAAACATGCCCTGATGGATACAAGCAACCAACTCTCTTTACTTTATCACTAAACATTATGTGGCTATCATAAAACTGTGCTATTTGGCGTCTTTTCTGATTTTCTGAATCTAAATGCTTTAATTTAACCCTTAAAAAAGCAGCCTGTATTTCATCTAATCTACTGTTAACTCCAATAACTTCATTTTTATACTTCTCTTTTGACCCATAGTTCCTGATAGCCGCAACTTTCGAAGCTAATATCTCATCATCAGTTGTTATAGCACCGCCATCACCCAGAGCACCTAAGTTTTTACCTGGATAGAAGCTATGTGCATTGATATGTCCGAAACTACCTGTTCTTTTCTCGTCAATTAGAGCCCCATGCGCTTGAGCATTATCTTCAACTACATACAAATCAAATTGCTGTGCGATATCCATTATTGCAGGCATATTAGCAGGCTGTCCATATAAGTGTACAGGAATAATACATTTTGTTCTAGGTGTTATAGCTCTTGTAATAAGGTTTGGATCTATATTTCCTGTGTAATCAGGTTCTACTAAAACTAAAGTGGCACCAACATTTGTTACGGCCAAAGCAGTAGCAATGTATGTATTTGAAGGTATAATTACTTCATCACCACTCTTGATATTGAGGGCCATAAGACTGATTGTCAGAGCATCGAGACCACTTCCAACACCTACACAAAATTTAGACCCCACATAAGAAGCGTATTCTTTCTCAAACAACTTCAAGTTTTCCCCCATGACATACCATCCTGAACTAAGAAACAAGGATAAACACGTCGAGTATTCCTTACTGTGCTTCGAATTAACCGCTTTTAAATTGTTGAATTTAACCATGATTGATAATCACTTTTATTTCTTAAATAATCACTTTCATCATACTTATGAGACGCCAATACTAACAATCTCGAATCTTCCGACAAAAAATCAATGTCTAACCAGATACCAGGAAAAACCACAAAGCATAAATCATCATTCTCATTTAAATCAAACGTGGACGTTGTCTTACCGTCATACGCCTTGATTGAAACGTCACCTGATACACAAATCAAACCCTGAACACACTCCTTGTGTGCATGACCTCCTCTAGGTACTCCCACCTTGGTCCGATATATAAAGAAGTATCTCTTCCACTTACCATCACTGATAAATTTCAGGTTTCCCTCTTTTATCTTTTCAATAACTATTTTCACAACTTCCCAATAATATAATCCCGTTAAGAACATATTTCTCTTTTCCCTCCAATATATCAGCCGCGATAAGTCCGTCATCAACTCTATACTCGCTATTATTCACAATCAAACTACCAACTAATACATGAATAAAATCTATTGTCTGCACTTCACATAACTCCTGCAAATGTCTCAAAGATGATACAAGCCTTAAATTTAAATATGAAATTTCTTCCTCCACCTCAAGGAAACTTAAAACTCCTCGGTCATCTACCTTTCTATTAAGCTTCATACAAATTCATTTTAAAAATGGACCACTGATTTTTAACAGTCCATTTTTCAACTGAACTGTATACCTGATACTGTAAATCTCGATATTCTTCTACCGACAAACCTTTCAAATAGTCGATTCGTAAACGAAACTCGTCGATATCACATTTAGAGAGAAATAAATCTTTAAAACACTCCAAATGCTCAATTTCAGGCATATTTGTCTCCAAATTCCAATGACTAATTGTCGGTATACTCGATAGACTAGCCTCTATGCTATTTAGCCCTGCGTTACCTAAACTGACCATTGCCAAATAATCATTCTTACGTAAGAAATCACGTAAATCTTCGCCTTTAAGATAACCACAGTAATTAACATGTGATGATTCGCTATAAATAATATCGGGTGAAACTATATCCAAATTATAACCTAAATTCTCGCAGAACTCTATCAAAATTCCTAACTTTTTTACACGACTATTTCTTCCAATGTAAATAATTTTTTCTCTTCTACCCGATGCTGGTAAAAAAGGTGGTCTCTCCCACAAGACTCCATTATATGTCTGGACTACATTTTTTCGACCTAAAACAGTAACTGGATACTCTCCATAACTAAAGACCTTATTAACTCTCGATGATATTAATCTCATCAACAATAACCAAAACCTAGAATCCTTTTCATACAGAATATGACCCCACAAGTAAATTTTTTCTTTATCTAAATAAACTATACTCCGCAACAGTATAAGCCAAAAGCCTAGATCCGATCTATCTAAATTTATAAGGACTTTTGCCGCATCCTTTTCAAAGGAAAACCTAGTATATTTTAACTTACCTATAGTACTAGTTTTAAATAACTTATAATTTATATTCTTTATACCAAATAGAACATCCGACTTTTTATGCCGATCACCCACATAAAAAGCACAACCAAATGAATATAACTTTTCGTACAATACCTGACGATAAATTGGCAATGCATTTGTATACAAAATTATTTTTTCCATAGTAAAGCATATAACGGAGCTGCAAACACAAATGGGTAAAAATACATCTCAAGGCCAGATCCCCTACCATACTGAATAGCCGTTGCAGCCATGGTAATTCCAATAGCCACTCTGATTATGTTCTTACTGGTAAGAAACCAAATATATACAACATCCAAATACCGCATAAATAAGGGAAACATTACAAAGGCACCCCACTTAAATGATCCAAAAAACTCGCTAACAGCTAAGACCGGCAAAGATGTACCGGATGCCCAAAGAAAAGGGAAAACCCTTGAAGTGTAATACGATACGTAATTTATTGGTTTGCCAGGCCATACAGATCTTGGCACAAACATTGTAAAGGGCTTTAAAAACCCTTCACCGTAAGTAACCTCTAGTGACCCATCTAAAACTTTCTCAATACTGTAAACTGCATTACAACTTGAAGACTCTAACTCAAAATTAGTAATTATATAACCTATATTATCTGGATCTAATGCATAATCCTTCACCCTGAACAAAAGATCTATCCCCGATTCATTATATCCACCATATCCTCGCAACAAAGAAAGATATAGTACCATAATAATGCCAAATAATAATAACACTAATGCATGTAAATAATTGATAGTAAAAAACCGAAAACCCGCAACACCAATTACTACAATTAGCAGAAAGAATACCTCTCGTTTATTTTCATAAAATACTTGTGAACTCAATAATACTATTAAAGTCGCTAAACTGAGGAAAGAAATTTTTCTCACTGCACTTAACAAAATCAAGGGTACCAACGAGAGTAATATATAAATCGAAACACTCCCTTGCAAACCCAAAATCGGAAGATTGACCGGAATTAAGATAAATAAAAAAACCAGACCAACCAAAAAGAATCGCAAACCGCGTGAAATCCGACCATAATCTAGATGGATACGTTTTCTCGGTAAAACGTACAAGGAAGTTATAATTAAAAACCATATTATCCACAAACTCGAGAGATAACTATCATGTACAAGTACTTCATTGTATCTATTATAAAACAACAAATCTTGTTCCAACACGTATATACCCAAAAACAATGAAACAGATGTATACAACAGAATAAGTATACTTGGTCTGTAAAAATCAATCAATCTGAACTTTCGAAATCTATGAAATATAAGGATTATTGGAATTAAAAAAATCCAATACATAGAACAACATCAAAATTAAAACTTCAACACCAACAAATAACATCAAAAACAAATCTATAGATGGTGAAAACAGGGTCAGCAAACGCAAAACATAGCCCAAACTAATAACAATATTTCTTTTAGTATCCGACGATAAGATATAGCTTTTCTGTTGAAATATCTCAGCTCCAACTCGTGAAGTCAATAATAATATAATAATTAACATGAAATCAGTCAATACAGCTGCATTTTCTTGGCCTAATTTATCTTTGAATAAATTGACTAAAATAAATGAAATCAAAGCAAAAACAGGATATATAAATTTCAAATTTCCTAACGTCGCCCCCCTCCTTAACCTAGATAAAAGTACGTATTTCAATCCATTCACAGGAAATAACATCAAATTAACGAATAGCATTAATCTTCCGTATATGTTAACAAATTCCGATCCTCGGTAAATTAACATTAACGGAACAAATAATAATCCAAAAATAAACGGGGGTAATTCACCCACAAACAGACCTAAGTTATTATTAAATAAACTTTTGATATATTTCACATATATTCTGCCAATCAATGGCGCTATCAAAACACAAGATGCTATAGATAATGTAAGATTTATTCTAAAATCTGTAAAAACTACCACCGCTGTAACTATAGTACCAACACTTATTCCTAAAACATTTCTTAGTTTTTGTTCCGGCATACTAGGGAATACTAACGCGTAATATGTCGTTAACGTAAAATAGAGGATCGAATAATTGAGAAAACCAAAAGTTATTCCCAATACTTCAAGTATTAAAATGATTCTTACAATACTCATACTACCGTAAAACATGGATATAGACCCACTCCGAAGTTGAGAAATGTGTAATCCGAAAGACCCCAATAGTACGATTCCATTTGACACATTTTTATACATAAAAATATCAGCCAAGTCATCTCCAATTAATCTCCTGGAAATTACTAACATTAAGATAAAGCTTGCACCACGCTGCAAGTTTGAGTAGATATATGAATTTATTGACCCTCTATCTGAACTCATGACCTAGAAACAACCTTCTGTAACTTTTATTCGATTTGTGAACACAGAAACTATCTGTATCTCTTAAGAGATGAATATAATCTATATACATTTTTCGCAAGCCCAACAATATAGGTGTAACACTATTTTTTTGAGCGAAAAAATAAAACTTACCAGAGTACTTTATAGTACTAAAATGATAAAATACTATTTGATTTCCTTTATAGCAATATCTATCGTTCTTATAGGATATATGAAAGAAGAAAGTATTCCAAATTGCCTGATTATAAACTGTTTCATTTATTTCATTAAAATACTTTAATTTATTTGGCCAAGAATCTATCAATAATTGTTCACTAAAATATCCTAATCGAGGGTCAGTATGATCTTTGTAATGAGAACACTGATGATTCCATTCTTCAACAATAGCTATTGTTTCGTTGAAAGTAAAATCAAACCAGTTCACACCAATATTATAGTATCCCGGATGTTTGCTCAATAATTGATATAACAAAAATCTGTTGTGCTTCACAGCCGATACGCTTCCTTTCATAATGGCAGACAACTCATCAATAGATTGAAAATAGGCCTTAACATCACAATCCAGGTACAGAATTTTTTTGTGTCCTTGGTCATTGAGATAGATCAGAACTTGCGGAAGTATTCTAAAATAATCTTCTCTTTTTTCGAATCTAATATCAGAGATAATACTCCAATTAATCTGATGTACCGATTTAAACTCACCTCGAAGATCACAATCATCAAGTGAAATAATGTGAATTTTATCTTGCGCTACTCCTCCTTCAACGAGTGAGGCTATTAATACCTGAGCCTTATCTCGATAATTAACATCTGCATAGGTTACAAATATGGCCGATTGAACAATGTTATTACTCATAGCTTATAATATCCACTTTTCCTCAGAGGCTCCATTATAAATTGAAATTGCTTTTCATCAATAAATCCTTGCTCGTAGGCGATCTCTTCGATACACCCCACTTTCAATCCTTGACGCTCCTCTATGACCTCAACGAATTGGCCAGCCTGCTGCAAGCTCGCGAAGGTTCCCGTGTCCAACCAAGCCGTTCCGGGGTCCAAAACACCCACCTCCAGCTCACCCCACTCGAGGTACTGCTTGTTCACGTCGGTAATCTCCAACTCGCCACGTGGCGAAGGCTTCAAGTTCTTCGCAATCTCCACCACTCGGTTGTCATAGAAATACAAGCCCGGCACCGCGTAATCACTCTTCGGCTCTGTTGGTTTCTCCTCAATACTTAAGGCCTTCATGTTGTCGTCAAATTCAACTACCCCATAACGCTCTGGATCATTCACGCGGTAGGCAAATACCACACCCCCGCTAGGGTCTTTACTGGCTTGAAGCACGCCCGTCATCGAGGAGCCGTAGAAAATATTGTCCCCTAAAATCAAGGCAACACTATCATCACCGATGAACTCTTCTCCCATGATGAAGGCCTGCGCCAATCCTTCGGGATTTTCCTGAATAGTATAGGTAAACTCACAGCCCAATCGGCTTCCGTCACCCAACAGCTTTTGGAACAACGGTGCATCGTGCGGTGTAGTGATGATCAATATCTCGCGGATACCGGCCTGCATCAATGTGCTGAGCGGGTAATAGATCATAGGCTTGTCGTACACCGGCATGAGTTGCTTGCTAACCGCTAGGGTTAGCGGGTGTAGACGGGTACCGGATCCTCCGGCGAGAATTATTCCTTTCATAATCTAGCGTACATGTTGTCGTAATACTCTTTATAAGTCCCTGAGGTTAAGTTTTTCAACCACTGGGCATTGCTCAAATACCAATCGATGGTAATGGCCAGCCCTTCTTCAAAAGTCACGCTTGGCGCCCATCCCAACTCCTTGTTGATCTTGGTCGCATCAATGGCATACCTGCGG
>Ga0255768_10000924_pt1 | contig 30897 bp, 41 predicted proteins | sample 071ome_33_FD_179983 | JGI IMG/M metagenome (GOLD analysis project Ga0255768, IMG submission 179983) | Coastal salt marsh microbial communities from the Groves Creek Marsh, Skidaway Island, Georgia - 071412AT metaG (version 2) | ecosystem: Environmental > Aquatic > Marine > Intertidal zone >...
CGGTGTATTTCTTGCCCTTGAGCTGCAGCCCCTGCGCGTTGGCCTGGTTGACGGCCTTCATGGCCTCGATGATGTCATTGCTCATTGAGCGTCTCCAAAAACTCACGACCGGCTGCTGTGATCTGCCAGACAACTTCTTTGCGGCCACGGTCGTTTTTCTCGCGGCGCTGGCTGTCTTCAACCAGCTTCATGCGGTCAAGCTCTGTCAGGCGAGGTTTCACGCTGTAGATCCAAGCGCCCATTTTCTGGGCCACTTGACTACCAGTCAGTCCTGCCGGCGCGTCTTTGAGGGCTGTGAGAGCCTTCAGCCGCAGGCCGGTGACTTTCGGGGCCACAAACTCAGCAGCCTCGATCTCAGTGTCTCTCGCATCCTTATGGACGTTGGGGCCGGCGCGACCAGGCCATTCAAGCAAATCCTGCTGCACCATCTCAGCCCCCTAACAACGAAAGAAGGACGACAAAGCACCAAAGGCAAAACATCACAAATAGACAGCCAACCACAACGCCCATGACCCGCAGGAACTCCCGCAGACGGCTGTAAGGGCGCAGGGGACGGCCAGCTTCATCGACGTGAAGCCATATAAGGTTTCTGTTCATCGGAACCCCCATGCTGTTTTTGCTTGTTTGAGAACTTCGGGACGGACATCCCAAGCCCAGAAGTGGCCGAAATCTGGCTCGACCAGCGTCAGCAGCTCCTCGACGGAATCTGCTTTTTTGAGAAGATTTTCACGCACCTGGCATTTCGCGGTGATCTGGTTCAGCGCGGCCTGCATACCCTCGGTGGTGAGGCGGTCGCAGTTGGCTGCGCTAAAAACGCGGTGGCCGGTGGCATTGGCGTAGACGATGAGCTGCGGCTTGCCAGTGGCAGACCAGTAGCCGGCGACCTGGCAGACGTGCGACCAGTCTGGCCGTTGTGGCAGGCTGGCGGCAGACTTGCCTGACTTGGCTTTTGCACTGAAGCGTGACCACTTGGTCTTCAGCTCGACCTGGCCACTGAAGTCTGGGAAGCCGCTGTAAGGCAGCTCAAGCCCTGGCAGGCGCGTCAGCACTTCACTCTCGCCTGTGATGCGGTTCAGCCCCAGCTCACGATGCGCCGCCATCACGCCTTCAACGGCGTGCTGTGCTACATCAGCCAGCTCATCACGGTTGATTGCCGCTTTGTCAGCATCTTTGCCGTGATCCCATTTGCGCGGCTGATACTCATCCATTGCGGCCATGCCGTGCCGCAGCGCCTCATCAAAGGTCACGTCATCGACAAGGTGCTTGTTGGCAATGTCTTGCACGACACGGCCCGCCATCATGTTGGCGTTGTCGTCTTTATAGATTTCGATTAGCTGCCTGGCGTAGTCCTTATCCCCAACAATCTCATCTTTCAGGATCTGCCAGCATCTGTTTACAAGTGGGCGAATAACGCACTTGTCGTAGAAAACCTTGCAGATCGGGCGCGATTCTGGGTTGGAATGATGGAAATAATGCTTTTCCGTCGCCCAGTTGGGCAGAATTGTGAAGGACATAGAAAAACCCCAAGACAATCACCTTGTCTTGAGGCTTAACACGCCTTGTCGTATATCGACAAGGCCTAATATTGTTTTTTATTAACTAGCCAGTTTTGACTGGTCTACATATCGGACGCCCATAAGATCTGGCCGGCGTATCACAGATATGACAGGGCAGGCCCATTTTAACTTTATGTTTTCACCATTGTTAAAACCTTCAGCCGAATTTGCGTACATTGTGTAAACGTTGCCAGGCTGTGGGTAAAGCAAGCCCCACATCAATTCATTAGTCTCCGTAAGCGCATAACAGGGGTGCTGGATGCACTCTTTTGACACTTCGCCTCGTATGGCCGGCCCATAGTCAATAACTTCAAGCTGACCGTCCCACATCTCAAAGTGCCACGGTTTCTCTGGGCCAAGCTGAGCGCGGATACAGGCTGTGTCCTTTGCATAATACTGATTGATATAAACCACCTTATCGTCGGCGCTTTCATAATCGAGATAGGGCTGTTGGTTGTCGTTCAACCGCCAATCCGCAAGCAGCTTGATAGGCTTTGTAGCAAACATGATTTCTTCAGGAAGACAGTCCAAAATCTTGGCGTAGTCTTCCGCATCTCGCAGGGTGATGTTGGTATGGCCATTAACCTGACGCGACAAGTTCTCAGGCGTGATGCCCTTCAAAGCCGCTACCTCGCGCTTGGTCATGTTCGCAGCGCGGATCATATGTTCAAGGTTGTTCTGCATTAGTAACATGGTAAATACCCTGTCGCTCAATGATAAGATAAATCATCAATAAGCTACCTTGTCATCAAACGTCAAGCACGTTAATGTCTGCTGCATGACTTTAGATGAATGGCGAAATGAACAGGGTTGGTCGAAATCGCTGCTGGCGCGTCAGCTTGGTGTGCCTCAGACCATCACTGTCACGCGCTGGTGCCACCCCCTCGATGATCCGAGGCGGTCTGTGCCAAACCCAGATTATATGCAGCGCATCATCAACCTGACTGGCGGGAAGGTCACGCCTAACGACTTCTTCCCAATGCAGGCCGATGGGTAAGGCGTCACGCGATAAAGGCTACAGGGCCGAGAACAGCATCCGCAAGAAGCTGGAAGCTAACGGCCTGGATTGCTACCGCGTCCCGCTGTCAGGCGGTGCCGCCATCAAAAACGACCTGGTGATCCGCAAGGGTGACCCGCTGCCAGTTGACCAGTGGGAGCTAGAGGTCAAGTGCCGCGCCAACGGCTTCAAGCAGATCTATGACTGGATGGAAGGCGCTGATGCGCTGGTGCTGAAGGCTGACCGCAAGCCTGAGCTGGTGGTGCTTGACCTAGATGACTTCTGTCTGCTGCTGCGAGGCCAGGATGGCTAGAGGGTTCAGCACCATGCTGGCGCGGAAGATCCGCATCTCAACGGTGCCAGGGGAGTGGCGTGAGGTGCTGGAGTGCGAACACTGCGATGCCCAGGGCGAGTGCGAGGTCGAGATCGCTGTGCCTGATTATATGCGCGGCGGTGACCTTACCACCGGTCATGGCCAATGTCCTGTTTGTGAGGGCCGGGGCTATGTAGAGCTGCCAGAAGATGAAGATGAAAATGAGCAGGCCGGCAAAATGGCCTACGGAAACTTGGTGATTGATAAAGAGGCAAGCGATGGTTGAGCCATACAAGCTGCCAGACGGAAATGTTCAGATCAGCTTTAGTGGCGGTCGGACGAGTGCTTTCATGCTGCATCAAATTCTTGAAGCAAACGGTGATCTTCCCGACCGGGTACAAGTGCTGTTTTCCAATACCGGAAAAGAGATGGAAGAAACGCTTTCCTTTGTAAATGAGTGCAGTGTGAGATGGGGCGTACCGATTACCTGGCTTGAATATGACTACGCCGGTGACGCGCAAAAACGCGATGGATATCCCACATTCAATGTCGTGAACCATAACAGCGCCAGTAGAAACGGAGAGCCGTTTTTGCGTGTCCTGGAACACCGGCAGTTTCCACCAAATCTGCGATCACGTTTTTGTAGTTCAGAGCTAAAGGTTCGGACGATGAAGCGTTATCTCAAACATAAAGGTTGGAGAGATTGGCACGCGGCTGTCGGCATACGAGGCGACGAGGCTCAGCGCGTAAACTACAAAAACAAGGAATGTGGTGACCTTTGGTATCCACTGGTGCAGGCCCACGTCACCAAAAGGCACGTCTCCGATTTTTGGCAAAGCCAGCCCTTTGACCTTCAGTTACTAAATGTCGGCGGTAAGACACCGCACGGCAACTGCGATATGTGCTTCCTCAAATCAGAAGCCACGCTGGCTGCTATCATGCGCGATATGCCTGAGCGTGCAGACTGGTGGATCGACATCGAGCGCCGGTTCGGAAAGAGGTTCCGGCACAAAGGCACTTTCGCTGAGTTGCGGGATTTCGTGGATGCACAACAAGATTGGCTGTTCAGCGATGAAGGCAATCTATGCCAGGCCGATGGCGGCGACTGCACTGGTTGGAGCTGATTACGATGACCAGGGATGAGGCGCTGGCAGATGCAGATCGTGAGATCAGCCGTCTCATCGTGGAAGGGCGCGGCCTGTTCTACATAGCCGAGCTGTACGGCGTGCCAGTTCGGCGCCATCAGTCTAGGCATTTCCCAAGCATCGACAGCAAGCATCTCATGTTGCCGGAGTATCTACAGGGACAGCCGGGGACGCTGACGCTGGACTATCTGAGAGAGCAACTAGCAGACCTGGTGATGAGCATTGAAGCAACAAGACAGCAGGACAAACCAGTGCGCCGCCTGCGGCCACATTCATTGGATCAAGGAAGGGACGTGGGTCTTGCTGGCCAGCGGCCACTTCATCTGCGCCAGAGAGCAATGCCACTTAGCGATCAGAGGGCAGCAGGATGATAGAGCAAGGCGATGGAACGATGGACAAGCGCGAGAAGCTGGGACAGTGCGTCAACTGTAGTTGTGCGCTGATGCAGCCTGACCAGTGCCATATCTGCGGCCTGCGATTCGGAACGCAAGCCCGCGCCACAGCTATATATGGCGTTGTTAATGACCCTAACCAAAGGCCATCACCAAAGCCATCTAAGAACCAAAAATCTTGATTAAAAAAAGCGCTATCGAGAGCGCGTAAGCAGGGAGATTGCTTAAGCCATGATTTTATCGAGGCCCGAAAATCCGTCAAGCGAAAAGTTGCAAAGGCAACGAGTTCAACAACTTATAGGCCGCGTAGCGAAAAGAGCGAAACACCCTTATCGCACTGCCGTCGATAAACGGAAAAAGAATGAGTTCCTGGTCAGGCAGCAAAAGGTCTTTGCCTCACTGCAGGAAATGCACAGCCTCGACCGCTACAAGCAGATTCGGAAAGCCTACTGGCATATGGGGCCGTTCCAACAGCGCAAGTTTGTCGATCACTGGGAGACATATTTCTATGAACGTAGAACAGCTACACGACCTGTTTCTCCAGGCAGCAGAGACTGACAGAAGGTTGCCGCCGGCAACCCGCAAGCAAAAGCTCAGCTCATGGCCAGACTATCCGCTGGACTGGCACGGCTACGGCTGGACACAGATCGGGCCAACAAGACTGCACCCGACCTCAAAGCAGATCAGTGACTTCGATGAGGCCATGCGGCTCACAAGCCTCATGCCAGAAGACGACCGTCGCCTGGTCTGGGCTGTAGCGCACAGCGCTGCCTTCAGGGCCAGAGGGCCAGCATGGAAGAAGCTGGCGATCATGCTAGGGCTGCACGATCCGCGTATCGTCAAGCGCAACTATCGGCACGCTCTCATTGAGCTGCATTACAAGCTCGGTTGATCTTTTTCGATAAGGTGGTTGCAAGTGTCTCCAAATCTGGTATCGTTCCTGTAGACTGCAACCATATGTGGTTGCGCAACCCTTCCTCAGCTTCCGACAATAGGCTAAATCGGTTTGCCTTGGTGCCGGTGGCTGGGGATTCATTGCAAAGGTAGATCATGCGTAAGTACCAGCCAGCACAAGTTGATTGGCAGGCTATACAAGCGCGAATTGAAGCTGGTGAAGGCTTTACAAGCGTTGCTAAGGACTACGAGATCACGCGCCAGGCCATACAGAAGCGCTGCAAGCGAGAGGGATGGCTGAAAGGCAAAGACCGGACAATGGCCGTCAGGCGTGAGCGGTTCAAGCGCAACCAAGCGCTGCAACCAAGTGCAACCATGCAACCTGAGACGCAACCGCAACCGGTTGCAGTAGCGCAACCATCAGCCTTCGTTGTCGATCAGGCAGACAAGCGTGGCGCAGCCCTTGAGCTGCTTAGAGATGGGGTGCCAAGGAAGCACGCGGCACAAAGCGTCGGCATTGGCGAAAGCACGCTGCTTCGCTGGATCAATGAAGACGATGGATTTGGTGCTGAGGTACGCGCAGCAGAAAGCGCTGCTGTCGCTCTCAGGGTGCGCCGGATCGGCCAGGCTGGTGAACGCGACTGGCGGGCTGATAGCTGGTATCTTGAACGAACTCAAAGGGATAGCTTTGGCAGCGACAGCTCAAAAGGCGGCGCTGTTAACGTCCAGATCAACATCGAGCGCGGTGGTTCTGAGACAGTTTTGAGACAGGCGGACATCGTAGATTAGCGCAAACCCTTGCTGAGCCTGCGTTACAGCGCAGACGACCTCCTGCTTACGAGGCATTTCTGACAAGGTGGCCCCCTGGGCCTGACCCCACCGGGCCGGCTTGCGCGGCGACGTATGCGATATGTGAACACGCGCGTCGGCATAAAAATCAAAGGTTTCAGGTTGCATGGCAGAGCAAGGATTAGCCCGCCAGATGATGGCGCAGCGGTTGATGACAGATTTGCGCGACGATCCGTTCAGCGGCAGTCGGTTCTTCAATGCTGGTTCCACGCCGTCTGACTTCATGTCGCCTGACGATGCGATGATGGCTGGCCCGCAGGGCGTTGAGAGTGACCCTAGCGTGTTCAGTCGCATTGGCAGTGCGCTTGTAGGCGATACGGACGTTGATAGTGGCTACATCTTGCCGATTGGGACTACGCCTGAAGGTGACCTGGTGCCGGCGTTCCCCAAGCTGGTTCAGGGTGCTGCAGCGGGGGTTAGGGACGCTGCAAGGACTGCTGGCAGGGCGCTCAGCGGTGACCCGCGTTACATACCGGTCAACGGTCAGTTGCCGCCTGCGGTCATTGATGAGATCAACAACTTTGGTCTTTCGGTGATGGGTGGCGGGATGACTGGCGCTAATTTGCTGCGCGGGTCAATTCCAGAGGGATCTATCGGCATTTTTGCCGGTAAGAGTGCAAAGACGTTCCCTGTGGCCAACAAAGCCCAGGAAGCGATTGACCAAATAGTGGCAAATCAGAGCCGCTTGATGAACGAATATCAGTACGTCACCAACGAGCTGACTAAGGGTCGCATGGTTTTGGGTGATGAGCTGACTGACCAGTTCAATGCCCGCAGGGCTGCGCTGATGGATCAGATGGATACCAACAGCCTGGAGCTTGGTCGTTTGCAAGACGAAAGCGTACAAAGAATTGATGAAATTTTCGCTGACGCGCCTGCTGGCGATGCTCTAGCTGATCGGCCTGGTCGGGGAGCGTTTTTCCAAACAGAACGCGAGTTTGGCAAGGGTATTTTCAAGCTGCCAGACAATCAGTATCGGTTTGAAATTGACGATTCTAATGCGACTGTGCAGATCCCAGGGTTTGCTGATGACGTGAAAATTTCTGACTTGGCGGCAGGCCCGGACGGCGATCAGGTTCTTACCGTCAATGAGGACTTTGCTAAGTCAATTCTATCAGTTCCAGGCTTTCAGCCAAAGCTATTGAAGATTGGCGACCTTTTCGATCACCCGGAACTGTATGAGGCTTACCCGCAGCTTCGTGACTACAGAGTGGTGTTTTTCGATGATCCGAAACGTAGCGCCCTTGGCTTCTTCAAAGAGGATCAAAAGCAAATCGGTGTGAACATTGCCTCGCTGATACGCTCAGGGCGCGGCGAGGCGGCGACAGCCGGCGAGTTTAAGGACAAGGTGGCTGATATCCTCGTCCATGAGCTGCAGCACGCAGTTCAAGGCATCGAGGGCTTTGCCAGAGGCGCAAACGTACAGTTGGCCCCGGCCATACGAGAAAAGGCCATCAAAGAGCATGAGGCAGTGTTCGCAAGAACAGCGCCGGCTGCTGATCGTTACAATCAGCTTAGTGCTGAGCTGTCGGACTATTCGACAGCGAGTGCTATCAAGCGCTATGAGAATATGTCAATGCGTGACAGCTTCCAGCCGCGGATGCTGTTTAATTCTGCCGACTTTTACAAGTATGGCGACCGTATCAGGCGGGAGCTGTCTGACGAGCTTGGCTACACTTACAATAAGCGAAAAAGTGTGCAGCGTGAGCGGTGGATTGCTGCTGCTTTTGCAAAAATGGCTGAATACACAAAAGAGGAGTCTGCTGCCGCTACTGCGCTGGCTGAGAACCTGACGGCAAAGGATATAGACCGGCGTATTCGTCAGATTGGCCGTGGCATGGATAAGACCAGGGGCGATCTTCTGGACTTCCGCAACGCAGGCCGTGCATTGGAAGGTCTTACGCAGGACGTTGGTCTGCCGCCAAACACCACGTTTCGTCTCGGATCTGGCAACTACCAGGTCTATCTCAACTCTTTGGGTGAGGTTGAGGCGAGAATGGTTCAGGCGCGGCGCGGGACAACCTACAAAGACAACTTTATGGGGATTGGCCAGCCAGAACAGTTCGACAGGTCTATATTCCCACCTGACCAGACTTATGAAGGCCAGATGTCTAGCCCGCCGCCTATGGGACTGCGTAACACCTTTGTCTACGACATAGACGATCTGCGTGACATGATCTGATGCCTAAAACCATCAAGATCGACTATGACCCGCAGCCAAAGCAGGCATTGCTTCACAAGTGTCGTGCCAAGCAGATTTTGTTTGGCGGCGCTGCTGGTGGCGGCAAGAGCCATGCGGGGCGTTATGACCTGATTGGCTTTTGTCTGGAGAACCCAGGCTTGCAGGCGTTTATTTTCAGGCGGTCACTTCCTGAGCTGGATGCCAACCATATACAGCCGTTGAAGCGTGAGCTGCCGCGAGAGCTTGGCAACTACAATGAGACGCGCAAGCGCTATGAGTTCTTCAATGGCAGTTCGATCCAGTTCCAGTATTTGGAGCGGGACAGTGATTGTGACCGTATTCAGGGAACTGAGATACATATAGCACTGGTTGATGAGGCCGGTCAGATGACGCCTTATCAGTTGGGTTACATCAAATCGAGGATGCGTCTGGGCAACTTCCAGCCCAAGCAGGAGGGCTTTTTGCCCCGGCTGGTGATGACGGCCAACCCTGGTGGTCAGAGCCACAATTATTTGAAGGCGCTGTATATCGACCCGGCACCGGCAGAGCAGTATTTCTACGATCACACGATGCGTGATCCGAATGATCCGTCTGACAAGGGCTGGGTGACGATGTATATCCCGGCCAAGATGGCTGACAACAAGTATATCGACCCTTCATATGCCTCTAGCTTCTCGGCACTGCCTGATGAGCTGGCCAGAGCGTTGCGTGAAGGCGACTGGGATCTGGTTGTTGGTTCGTTCTTTGGCGACATCTGGCAGCGTGATCTTCATGTTGTCAGGCCGTTTGAGATACCGGATCACTGGACTAAGTTCCGCAGCTTTGACTGGGGTTCTGCCTCGCCGTTTAGCGTTGGCTGGTGGGCAGTAGCTGATGACCATGAGTATTTCCCTGATGGGGCGTTGATACGCTATCGGGAGTGGTATGGGGCTGCTGGGCCTAATCGCGGTCTGAGAATGACTGCTGAGGAGGTTGGCGCTGGCATCCGCAGCCGTGAGGCTGGTGAGCGCATAGATTTTGGCGTTGGTGATCCGAGCATCTGGAAGTTTGACGGCGGGCCGTCGATTGGTGAGCGGCTGTCAAAGATGGGCATCCGCTTCAGGCGTGCTGACAATGCCAGGGTATCTGGCTGGGATCAGGTGCGTCAGCGTCTGATTGGTGATGATGGTATCCCAATGCTTTTTGTTTTCAGCGACTGTGTGGACACAATCCGCACGTTGCCAGTGCTTACGCACGACAAGCACAGGATTGAGGACATTGACACGACTCAGGAAGATCATGCGGCGGATGACATTCGTTACGCTTGCATGGCGAGGCCGTTTCAGCGGCGCATACCTGAATTGGAAGAAGACCCTTGGCGACCGCCTACCATCGAGGAAATGATGGATGGTCTGGAGCGTGCGTCTAAGCCGTCAGGCTGGAGAATGTAATGGCTGAATCCTACGCATATGACCGTGAGCCTAAAGGCAAAGGGGATCGTGCGCGTTACTGGAACGACCAGATCCGGCGGGCGCGTGGCTTTGAGGAGACGTGGCGCAACCGTTGCTATGAGATCATTGATCGTTATCGGGACGACAATCCTGATCGCATGATGCGCGATACGCGCATGAACATCTTCTATAGTAACGTGGATACGTTGAAGTCGGCTCTGTACTTTAAGACGCCGCGTCCCAAAGTACGGCGCCGTTTTCGTGACAATGACCCTGTGGGCCGCACTGTGGCGACTGTGCTGGAGCGTGGGCTGCAATACCAGCTCGATGTCTACAACTTTGACATGGCTGTTCGGCGGGCGATTGAGGACTATTTGATCGTTGGTCGCGGTGTTCTGCGGGTTACCTATGAGCCGGTGGTGGTCGAGGGTGATCCTGAGATGATCCCGGTGCGCCAGCAGCCAATCACTGGCATCGGTGAGGTTGCGCCAGGCCAGATCGGTGATGTGCCGATCGGTAGCGCGTTTGTAGACGCTGAAGGCAACCAGGTAGACGCTGGCATGGTCATGCAAGGCCCGATGGGGCCGTATGTGCTGGGTGAGCCGGTCGAATATGTCGGTGAACAGTCAATCCGGTGCGAATATGTGCATTGGGAAGACTTTGTAATGTCGCCGGCGCGTGGCTGGCCTGATGTAACGTGGATTGGCTTCCGTCACCTTATGACCAGGCAGGAACTAGTCGATTATTACGGCCCAAAAGGCGAAATGATCCCGCTGAGCTATCGCGGCGATGAGGGTGACGCCTACGAGGACAACAAGCAGCCGGATCGGGCTGAAATCTATGAGATTTGGGACAAGCGTTCAGGCAAGCAGATCTTTATTGCTGCCGACTATGATGAGCTGCTTGAGGAGTTCGATGATCCGTACAATCTGGACGGTTTCTGGCCTATTCCAGAGCCTCTGTATGCCGTATCGACCACCGATACAACGCTTCCTGTCCCTGAGATCCTGACCTATGAAGATCAGCTCTATGAGCTTGATCTGATTACGCAGCGCATTGCCAATCTGACAGAAGCGCTGAAGCGGCGCGGTGTATATGACGCATCGTTCCAGGAGCTGCAGCGTCTGGCGGGTGCATCGGACAATGAGTTTGTGCCGGTGGACAATATGGCCATGCTGCAGGCTGGTGGTGGTCTTGCCAATGTGATGCAGGAAGCGCCGCTTGATAATCTTATCAAGGCTCTGGCGCAGCTCTACCAGTCGCGTCAGATCGTGATTCAGACGATCTATGAGATCACTGGCATTTCGGACATTATGCGCGGCTCTAGCGCCAGCCGTGAGACGGCGACAGCCCAGCGTATTAAGGGTCAGTTTGGTGCGATGCGCCTTGTCAACCGGCAGCGCTGCATCGAGATGTTCCTTGACCAGATTCTGGAGCTGAAGGCCGAGCTGATGGTCGAGAACCTGGAGCCTGAGCTGCTTTCGCGCATTACAGGCGTCCCGGTATCGCCAGAGGCGGTTGCATTGATGCGTGATGAGCGTCTGCGTAGCTACCGCATCAGCATCGACACTGACGAAAGCCAGGCTGTAGACAGCGCGATTGAACAGCAGCGGCGCACAGAGTTTTTGACAGCGACAGTGCAGTTCCTGCAGGCGATTGGCCCGATGGTCAGCTCTGGTGCCATTGGCTTTGAGCAAGCCAAGCAGATGCTGCTGTTTGCTGCTAGGGCGTTCCCTGGTGCGCGTGATCTCGAGGACACGCTTGAGGCGATCCAGCCCCCGCAGGGCAGGCCCAACCCGGCTGATAAGCTGGTTGAGGTTGAAGCTGCCAAGGTTCAGGCGCAGGCCGACCAGGCTGCTGCTGATGCCCAGGTGAAGGTGGCACGTCTGCAGCTCGATCAGCAAAAGGCGGCGCAGGATGCCCAGTTTAAGCAGCAGAAGCTGGAGATTGATGCCGCCAAGGTGGTGACGCAATGAAGAACATCGAGGCTGTCGGCATGATGACCTGGCTCATGGGCCAGAGCGAACAGCACTGCAACTGGACTGTTGATGACATTCACCGGCTTATCTTGCCGCCTGTTGCTTTGCAGCAGTTCAGAATCTGGCAAGTCGAGCATCAGCCGGTCGGCTTTGTCACTTGGGGCTTGTTCAATGAGGAGATTGAGCAGGGCTATGTTAAGCGAACCAGAAAGTTGCAGCCTGATGATTGGAACGCAGGCGACCGTCTCTGGGTCGTTGATTTCATAGCGCCTTGGGGCGGCGTCGGCCAAATGGTGCGCGAGGGCAGGGAGCATCTGCGTTCTGTGCTTGGCAAAGGGATTGAGTGCAGGGGCTTCAGATCAAGAAAGGGCAAGCAATGCTTCGGTCTTACCTGATTGAAAACCGCATCTGCTACGACGGCGACGGCGGCGGTAGTAGCGGCGGCAACGGCGGCGGCAACAATGACAGCTCATCTGGCGGCGGTGACGCATCTTTCCGCGACAATGAGCGTCCCGGCTTGGTTTCGCAGGATCGTCCGGTAGGCGGCACGACCAACGTCAGGCAAGCCTCGCCTGCGCCTGACAGTGACAACGAGCCAGATCCGATTGTTGATATCGTTACGATGGGCCGAAACATTGAGCCTGTCAGAGTAGACCAAACGACAGAGCGCGCGTTCCAAGATTTTGCTAGAACAGACCCGGTGCTTAACCCAGGTTTTGGGCTTCCTAGATTGCCTAGCGCTGGATCAGGGGACGCTCAAGCTGCAGCTAATGTGGAGGCACTAGTTCAAGCCGCTGTTCAACCAGCCCCGCCGCCACCCCCGCCCGCTGCATTGCCGCCGGAGCGGCTTGTGTCTGCAGCGCCGCCGCCAGCGGATAATTCTCAGGCTGAGCTTGCACGGCAGCTAATAAACCAAGCAGCGCAAGAGTCTCTGGCAAATCCCGACCGGCCGACGCCGCGCAATCGCGTTGATCGTGCGCCTGGGCGAAACGACCCGATGAGCGGGTTTTTCGCAGACGCATATGATGATCTCTATGGTGGCACCCCGCCTGGGACTGGCATGGCTACAATATTTGGTGGCGGGCCGCTCGGTTCACTGTTCAACACTCCTGATCCGGCAGACGCTCAGGCGTTTAATATTGGTCAGTTGCAGCGCATGGTTGAGCAAACAGGCACCGGCACGATTGACCCAATCACTGGCGCAGTCACCGGCGTACAGGCTGGGCCTGGCACGCTCAGCATGAACAGCCTTGGTGGCATCGTCTACAGTGGGCGCAACGATCCAAACTATGAAGGGCCGTTTGCAAACCTAGTGCGCGGCACCGCAGGGCAGAACATGAGCGGCGGTGATGACGGCGGCTCATCTCAGCCAGCAAGCCAGCCACCAGCCACAGTCGATCCCGGCACAACAACGCCGGAAGTGATTGACGATCTGGCAGCGAATTACTTGCTGAACCCCTACTACCTTTATAGTGGGCGGGGCAATCTGTACCAGCCGTATGGATATGCCGGCGGCACTCTGGTTGATCTGTTGCAAACACGCGGCATGACACAGCCACAGCAAGCCGCGCCTAATCTCAACATCTTTGGCAACCCAAGGGACTTTGTGTGATGGAAGTCGATATGGAACGCGCCAATGAAGCCTACCAGGCTTTGTCGGAGCAAGAGAAAGAGATCATCCGCGAGGCAATGGATAGCCCGCTTGCGGCGGTTCTCAGCAAAGTAATCCCTGAGATGATGCAAGCTATTGGCAGTTTGAACAGGCCGCGCCGCAAGATGGATCAGGCGCAGCGCGACATGGCAGCAAGGATGCTGATGGGATGAGCAAACAGACATTTGTGTTCAGGGATGGTCAGATCGTACCCAAGGCAAGCGCCGCCCCCAAGGGCGGCGTTTCCATTTTGAGCGACATCGAGCCTTACCAGAACATGAAAGATCGTGGCTGGATCACCAGCCGTTCCCAGCACCGCGAGTTTCTGCGGCGCAATAACTTTGTGGAGGTAGGCACTAGCCAAGACCATCTATTCAAATGACAGAACAAGAACTCCCGCTTGATAGCACTCCCGCTGAGGCCGCAGCCGATGCTGCCGCACCAGCCGAGCCAGCAAGGCCGGAAACAGTCGCTGAGACAGTTGCCAGGACTTTGCAAGAACTGAACGCAGATGCCGGCGACGACCAGGAAGATGGTCTGCGTGAGCCACCCGCGCCAGATGAGACAGTCGAGGTCAGCGAGGCTGATGATGAGCCTGAAGAAGACCTAGACGAAACAGACGAGGCAGAAGAAGCGCCAGAGCTTGAGGCGCTTGAGCCAATGAGCCATTGGCCTGCTGAGTTCAAAAATGATTTTGCTTCTATGGAGCCTGAAGCGCAGCACTTTATGATGCGGCGCTACAAGGAGATGGAAGCCGACTACACCAAGAAGACCCAAGGTGTAGCGGCTCTCCGCAAGCGCTCAGAAGCACTCGATGAGATTCTTGCACCGCACCGCGATACATTCGCAAGGGCGGGCATGGATGACGTTGCAGCGGTCAGGCAACTGATGGCTGCTAACGAATATCTGCAGAAAGACCCTCAAAACGCTATTGCCTGGTTGGCCAACCAGTATGGCGTGGATATCGGGGCAGTCGGCAACGATGCCGCCCTGGAGGACGAGTATGCAGATCCTGAAGTGAAGGCGTTGAAGCAGCAAGTAGCTCAGCTCACCGGCTTCATCCAAAACCAACAGACACAAGCACAGCAAAGCGTCCAGCAAAGCACGCAGTCTTTGATCGACCAGTTTGCCGCTGAAACTGATGCAAACGGTAACCCAGCGCATCCGCATTTTGAAAAGGTGCGGTCTGTAATGGGTACGTTTATCAGCAACGGCAACGCTCCAGACCTGAAGACAGCTTATGAAATGGCGGTTTACGCCGATCCTGAGCTGCGAAAGGCAGAGATGGACAGTTACGCGCTGAAGAAGTCGCAGGACACGGTGAAGACAGATGCCGTGAAGAAAGCGAAAAAAGCGCAAAGGTCGAAAGTCAGAGGCAGTGCCGCACCAGCTCAACAAGCGCTTCCAGCGGGGATGTCTGTCCGTGACACCATCATGGCGTCAATTCGACAACTTGAGAATGGAAGGTAAAGCCTATGGCAACCAGCCCAAACCTCTCAGAGATTGTCACGACCACGCTTCGCAATCGGTCACGACAGCTCTCTGACAACGTAAGCAACCACAATGCGTTGCTGCGTCGGATGCGCGAAAACGGCAACCAGACCACTGTGACTGGCCGTTCTATCGTGCGTGAACTTGAGTATGCTGCAAACGGAACTGTTCAGTTCTACAGCGGCTACGAAACCCTTGATGTCTCGCCGTCTGACGTGCTGACGGCTGCTGAGTTTGAATACAAGCAGCTTGCCGGTAACGTCACCATCAGCGGCCTGGAGCAAGTCAAAAACTCCGGCACTGAGGCCATCATCAATCTGCTTGAGGCGCGTGTGAACGTCCTTGAGAAGTCGATGATGAACACGCTCTCGACTGCTATCTACTCCGATGGCACCGGCAGCGACGGCAAGGAAGTCGGTGGCCTTCAGCTCGTTGTAGCTGATGCCGGCACCGGCACTGTGGGCGGGATCAACTCCTCGACCTACACCTTCTGGCAAAACGTGCAGACCACTGCCACGTCTAACGCTTTCAGCACAGCAAACGTGCAGGCAGATATGAACAACATCTATCTGCAGCTTGTTCGCGGCGCTGACTCGCCTGACCTGGTTATGGCCGGCACCAACGCCTACAAGGCTTTCCTCGGAAGCCTGCAGGCCATCCAGCGCATCACCAGCGACGATCTGGCCAACTCTGGTTTCACCAGCGTCCAGTATCTGAACTCGGATGTCGTGTTCGATGACGCCTGTAACACCGACCGTATGTACTTCCTGAACACAGATTATCTGCGGATGGAAGTCGCTGCCGGTCGCGATTTCGTGCCTGGTGAGGCGCGGATGTCCGTCAACCAAGATGCGCTTGTAACGCCGATGTTCTGGTCGGGTAACCTGACCTGTTCCAACCGTGCGCTACAAGGCGTCATCCATACCTAGAGGAGACTGGTAATGGCTATTGCATCAGTAATGGGGATTGACCCCACCGCAGTCGCTGACACGCCTGAGTTTCAGCTAGGTCAGCTTGGTGCCATCGTTGACGACACCAACGGTACGCGGATCTTCAAGTATGTGCAGTATGACACTGGCGCTGGTTCGGTTGCAGCCGTATCCGGCAACGTGGCGTACTACTACACGCTTGATGGCTACAAGAACAACCAGGTGACCTCCGACCTCTCGGATTCCGTAGAGATCGGCGCTGGTGTTCTGCAGTCCGCTCCGACCGATGGTCAGTATTGCTGGGTTCAGGTCAAAGGCCCGGCAACGCTTAACACTGCCCTCACTGCAGGCGCAGACGGCGACCCGCTGACCCCGACTGGATCGTCGGACGGCACGCTCGATGTTTCCGCAGCCGTCACAGATAACGTCTGTGCGATTGCTGGCGACATCAGCGACAAGGAAATCATCTGCGATTTCCCGATGTGATCTCCCTGGAGGGGGCGGCTTCGGTCGCCCTCTCACCCCTACAACTGGAGGAATAAATGCCCGCAAAAGGTATCTTTTTTGAACGCGAGTTGAACGGCCAGATGCGCGACTTCTGCCGCATCGTCGTCTCTGGCGTAAAGGACGTTTGGGAAGGCCCAGCCCGCCCTGAAGATCTCGCCCGCTTTCCTGAAGCCTGGGCTGAGTTCAAGGCCGGCAAGAAGAAGCCCAAGAAGAAGGGCGGCGGTCTGAGCGACGTGCCTGGAATGTCTGAGCCTCGCCGCATTGAGCTTGAGCTGAAAGGCATCGAAACCATTGAAGAACTGGCTGCGGCTGAAGAAACGCTGCTGCGCCAGATGGGTGAGCCATATGTGCAGCTCGGCAAGATTGCCCAGCTCCACATGGAAGCAAAGCCGAAACGCGCTGCCAAGAAAGCCGCGCCAAAGGTTGAGGAAGTAGCTGATGAGCCTGCTGACGATAGCACAGACGGTAGCTGACTTCACCGGATTTGAGCGCCCGACCACTGTTGTCGGCAACACAGATCCGATTGCACGTCAGCTCCTAGTCATAATCAACCGCGAGGGCAAGCAGCTCATGCGGGCCACTAACTGGCCGATACTGATGAAGGAGCATACCTTCACCACGGTCAACGGCACGCAGGCATATGACTTGCCCAGCGATTTTGACCGCTTTGTCAGTGGCACAGCCTACAATCGCACCGACCTAGATCAGATGGTCGGCCCAATCACGCCGCAGCAGTTCCAATCGGATCGGCACGGCACAGTAGATGCCGGCATCGTTGATCGCTTCCGTCTCAAGGCAAGCAGCAACGCGCTGAAGTTCGACATTACTCCAACCCCTACTGCAGCCGACACAATCGGCTTTGAGTATCTGTCGAGCCATTGGAACCAAACCAGTGGTGGTACTTCGCAAGCTGCCTTTGCCGCTGATACCGATGTCGGCATCCTTGATGAAACGCTCATCGAGATGGGCGCAACCTGGCGTTTCAAGCAGGCGCACGGCCTCGCATATGATGAGGACTTCCGTCAGTACCAGCTAGAGCTGCGCCAGGCGATCAGCCGTTCTGGTGGCGCGCCAATCATCACGCTCGATGATGCGCGGCGCTACTTGGTCAGCCCTTACTCTTACAATCTGCCTGATAGCGGATATGGGGTCAGCAGCTAATGCTCCAGGCACTGCCAACAGCCTCTAGGTATCGCGTCAAAGCGGCATCTGTGCCAGCGCCTGTCGGTGGCTTGAACAGCCGTGACAGCATCGACGCCATGCCGCCAACGGACGCAATCGTGATGTCCAACTTTTTCCCGACTGTGGAGAAGGTGACCCTGCGTGATGGCTACACAGAGTTTTGCAGCGGCATAGGCACTGGTGATGTTGAAACGCTTGTTGAGCATAACGCTGGTGCGAACCGCCAGCTCTTGGCTATCGGCAGCAATGGCACGCTGTACCAGATTGATAGCGGCACGGCTGTCAGCAAAAAGACCGGCCTCGCAAACGGCAGGGCCGAAAGCATCGAGTTCAACAACCTATCCATCTTTGTGCCGTCAGGGGCAAACGTGCCTTTTAGCTGGAATGGGACAAGCGCCAGCGACCTGTCGATCACGCTGTCTGATGGCGTCAACGCAAATACGCTGACCGGCGTTCATGCCTACAAAAACCGCGTTTACTACTTCACCGGCTCAGATCAGAACTTTTACTATTCGGCCACGGTAGACACTTTCCAGGGCAACTTTACCAAGTTTCCGGTCGGCCTGGTTGGCACCTTCGGTGGTAACCTCATCATGATCTCGACGCTGACTATCGACGGCGGCGAGGGCGTTGATGATCTGCTGGCGCTCATCATGAGTTCTGGCGAGGTGCTGATCTACAGCGGCTCAGATCCGTCAGCCTCAAACTTTGCTCTGGTTGGCACCTACCGCATAGCTGAGCCGATCAATGAAAAGCGTGCCATTGCCAAGCTGGGTGGCGATGTCATCGTGATGACTAGAGAGGGCTATCTGCCGCTCAGCCAGGTTGTGCGTCAGGACATCATCGGCAACAAGGCGGCAGCGATTTCTGAGAAGATACGCGGCACGGTCATCAGTCAGGTGAAGCTCACAGGCAGCGATACTGGCTGGCAAATCTTTGTCAGCCCTGATGGCGATAAAGTCTACTTCAATTACCCCACTGGCGACGGCATCGACCCATATAACCAGCACGTTTTCAATCCGATCATCCGCGCTTGGTGCATCTTTGAAGATCTGCCCTCAACAGTCTGGGGCCAGTTCAACGGCGACACATATTTTGGCAGTTCCGGCGGCAAAGTTTTCAAAGTAGGCGGTGACGCTGACGATGGCGAAAACATCACTGGCGATCTTGTGACCAGCTACAACTATTTCAACGACCGTGCTGGCATCAAGCGCTTCAGCAGTGTCCAGCCCATGCTTGAGGGAGAGACTGACGTTGTGTTCAGTTTTGGCGTCGGGGTAGACCAAGCGCCCGCAGCGGCGATTGATGTTTCCCCAGTTACTTTCGCGTCAAACCTTGCTTCCTGGGACACTGCAACCTGGGACGACTTTTTCTGGGCTGATACCAGCGGATCTGGCGTCACTAAGCGGCGCAAGGCAGTCAACAGGCTTGGGTATTCTATGGCGCTGCGCGTCAAGGTGGCGACCAGTACGCAAACAATCAGCTTCATCTCCGCACACTATACCTTTGCACCAGGAGGGCCGATCTAATGGCATTTTCCGGCGGCGTTTTCTCGCGTCTTTATGACTGGACGACAGACAGGGACAATGGGGTCAAAATCCTTGCCTCGCGCATGGATGAAGAATTTGACGGCATGGCTACCGGCCTGTCCACCTGTATCCTGAAAGACGGCACTCAGACTTGCACTGCGGCTGTGCCTTTTGCTGAAGGTCTGACGATCCCTGATGACAAGACCCTGGTATTTGGCACCGACAGCGATGTCACGATCCAGTATGACGAGACGACCAATAATGCACTTGAGATCGCGGCCAATGTAGAAGGCGCGGCGCTTGGCGTTGTGCTGAAGGCCGACCAGGGCGATGACAACGCTGACCAGTGGAAGGTCAACGTCGCGGATGGTGGCACGCTTAGCATAAATAGCAAGATCAGCGGCAGCTTTGTCTCGCAGCTCACCTTGACCCCTAACGCTACCGCTGCGTCCAGCACAACTGCAATCGCCGGCAATATCACTGTGGGCGGCACGGTTGATGGCCGCGACCTAGCTACTGACGGCTCTAAGCTCGACGGCATTGAGGCGTCGGCTGATGTTACGGACACAGCCAATGTGACGGCTGCTGGTGCGTTGATGGACAGCGAGGTCACCAACCTAGCGCAAGTCAAAGCCTTTAATTCCGCTGACTACGCGACAGCAGCTCAAGGCTCGACTGCTGACTCAGCTCTGCAGAATGTGTCTGAGGACAACACCCCGCAGCTTGGCGGCAACCTCGATGTCCAGACTAATTCGATTGTCAGCACATCAAACCGCGACATCAACATTTCGCCCAATGGCACCGGCACAGTCGTCATCAATACCGACCTAGATGTTGACAACATCAACATCAATGGAAACACCATTTCGTCTACGGACACGAATGGCGACATCACCCTCGACCCGGATGGCACGGGTGACGTGATTGTTGCGTCGGGTAATTTGGGTGTGAACACTACGAGTCCCGACTTCCCGCTGACAATTGAAAACAGCGCAAACCACCTGTATTTGAAGCAGTCCAACCAAGACAATGGATGGCTTATAAATACGGCAGACGCTGATGGAGAATTGCATATCTCTAGGCGAGGCGAAGGTGCGTCTCCGTCTAATAATGAAAGACTGACTATTTCGACCGCTGGCAACGCAACCTTTACCGGATATGTAGGTGCAGAAGGCGGCAACGCGCCAAGCGGGGGCTTTCACCTAAAAGATACCGGCGGCACATCACGGCCACGCATTACGAATGACGGCTCCAATGCGACTGTCATCCGGGCTGGCTCTGCCACGGGCGACGTAAAGTTCAATAATTTTGCAAACACCACTGAGTTGGTTCACATAAAGGACGATGGAAAGGTCGGGATTAACACCTCGTCTCCAGCTACACAGCTTGAAATTGATGGCGGGGGGTCTTCTGCAACTTTCCGCATGACAAACGATGCAACGGCTGCGGCTAGTGGCGGTGGTTTAGATATTTCGATTAACAACAGCCTCAATGTTGGCATCAACAATCAGAAGGCTGGTTATATAGCTTTCAACACCTCAAACGCCGAAAGAATGAAAATTGAGGCTGGTGGCGAAATCTTCATAAAAGGTGAAGGCAGCAACACAACAAGCGCCACGCAAGGTGTTTGCAAGCAATGGGTCAAATACGACAGCACTGGCACGTTTGAGGTGGACGACAGCTTTAACACAAGCAGCGTGACGGACAACGGCACAGGCAACGCGCAGCCAAACATCAACAATGATTTTGCTAATGTAGATTATGCAACGTCTGGCTCCTGTAATGAGCCATTTGGTAATACCACAATTATCAACATCACTACTTACGCTGCAGGCTCTTACTTATGTCTCACACAGGCAGATGCCAGCAACACGCGCAGGGATGTAGATTTCGGAGTAGCAACATCATTCGGGGACTTGTCTTGATAAATTGGCGAGGCACCAAACTGTTCGACAGAATTTGCTGGGCTAAAGAAAACCTCAAGCCAGTGCGGACTGATTACGTTGTTGTCTATGAAGACATAGAGATGGACTGCGCTGCGGTAATGTACCCAGACCCGCACTGCATGGCGATGTTAATGCACGGCAATTTGATGCCGCCGGTAGAGGCGTGGCATAGACAGCGCAAAGGCGAAAAAGGTTTATTGCATAGCCTTGAGCCGATGCCGCCGCTGACAGAAGGACAGGCGGTTGAATTTCTCATAATGAAGGACGTGCCAGAAAGGATCTGGCGGGACTACAACGAGGGCAACAGGCCAAAAATGAAAATTTGCAAACGGCAGCAACTGCCGTCTCATCGTAGATGGCGCAACGCTTGGAGATTAGCAGCATGAATGATGGGTTCCAAACAGAGGATGATTTCCCCGCCCCTGAGTTGATGGTTATCACTCCTAATCCTCAAGCATCAGTGCAAATCGTTGACAAGGACGAAAACACCGCCGATGCCAGTGAAATCACTGTGCCATCATCGAGGCATTTTCGTGACGCCTGGTCTTTGAGTGGCGATGTAATTACGGAAGATATTACCGCAGCAAAAAAAATATTTGCTGACGCTGTGCGTGAGGCGCGTAAAGACAAATTTGCGGCGTTAGATGCAGAATTTATGCGTGCGTTAGAAACAGGCGCTGATACCAGTCAAATCGTCGCTGACAAGCAAGCATTGCGTGACGCGCCAGCCGTTGGCGACAGCGCGACTTCAGTGACAGAACTTGAGGCTTGCTGGCCTTCTATTTGCGGCAACACGCCGTTCAAAACATCTGACGCATCATGAGCAAGCCCACCGTCACATCTGTCAAAGCTGAACTCGACACCCATGAGGCGGTCTGTGCGGAGCGTTGGAAGGAGACGATCCTGCGGATTAAGCGGATTGAGACGATCATGATCGGCACAGCCGGCACCACCATTGTCCTGCTTGTAGGCGTTCTGCTGGGGCAGTGATCCACGCTTTTCTGCTGTTCGTCTTCATTATGGAAGATGGATCGGCAGGCAAGCGTCTTGTTTCAAACGATCTTTATTTCCGCAGTGTTGATGACTGCACCTACTATGCCCGCGCTTTGTCAAAGCAAAGCGGACGCAGCGGGCTTGTGACGGCCTATTGCCTGCCCAAGCTCATAGATCCAGACAAAGTGAAGGTGTACTGATGCTCGATCCAGTCACCATCGGCACGGCTGTCCAGGTTGCGACAGGCGCATTTAAGGTTTTGCAAAAAGGTTTTGCCGCTGGCCGCGAACTGGAACAGATGACGCAGGATCTGTCACGGTGGATGTCGGCTGTGTCAGATGTCGATCACCTAGAGAAAAGCGCCAAGAACCCCAGCCTGTTCCTCAAGCTGACCAAGGGCAAAAGCATTGAGAGCCTAGCGCTAGAAGCCTTCACGGCAAAAAAACAGCTTCAGGATCAACGGTATCAACTGAAGCAAATGATCCAACTGACTAGGGGCGTGGCAGCGTGGGACGAGCTGATCGCCCTAGAGGGCAAGATCAGGAAACAGCGTCAGGAAGCGATCTACGCCGCTCAGCAGCGCCGTCAGAAGATCATTGAGTATGTTGCCTGGACGGTCGTGATAGGAGCCGGCTTGGCTACGCTGACAGGGTTTGTGCTGCTTCTCAAGGCGCACACAGCACAAGCAAACGACTGGGCAAACGATCTGACAACGTGCCGCCTAGTGAAGTGTATGAAGCTCGATAAGACCCAAGAGGTCTGCGTTTATCGCGGCGCACATAACACGCAGGAAACACTGTTCTTCAAGCGCGGTGAGTGGAAGCCGCGTGAGTATCTGTGTCAGTGGGAGGTGGATCAACCGCCACCGCCCAACGTCTATGAAGTACTCAAAGCCATAAAGGAGAGCCAGTAATGAACCGTCTGATCTTTGGCGCTGATGACTACCTGAAGCGCTGGGCGGCTCAACGTATTGGCATTGACGGATTCGGCCCTAGTGCGGCCATCGGGGTGCAACGTGACGGCGAGATAATCGCGGCCTGCGTGTATCACGACTACCGAGATGGGCAGATCGAGGCGTCAATAGCTGCTTCCTCCCAGCGATGGGCAAATCGGTCTGTCCTTTTTGGCCTGTTTGCATATCCGTTCATCCAGGTGGGTGCCAAGCGCCTGCTGGTGACGTGCAGCGAGGCCAATGACAAGGCGATGAAGATGAACCGGCAGCTTGGCTTTGTAGAGGAAGGCCGGCTGCGGAAGATGTTCGGCAAGCATGACGCAGTGCTTTTCGGAATGTTGAAACAAGAATGTAAGTGGATCGGAGTATCAGATGGGCAAGAGCGCACCTACACCACCGCCAGCGCCTGATCCTAACGAGCTGATTTCAGCTCAGGCAGACGCCAACCGGATCACGCAGTTCACTCCATACGGCAATCTGCTGTTCGGGTATGTCGGTGACCAGGGGCAGTTTGTGCAGGGGCAAGCGCCGGAAGACAGCGATTTCCAGTCTGCAGCGTTCACGCAAGAGACGCCGTTCCAGGCACAGATGCGTGCAGCTACAGAAGGCACTGGCTTGGGGCTTGGCAATCTGGCGTTTGAGCGAGTGACCGGTCAGACCGTCATCGGTCAGAACCCTGATGGCTCACCTATCTTTGCGGATGACCCTGATTTCCAGAACCCTTTCCGCACCTCGCCCACACTGTCTGGCATCAGCGCCGCGCAGGAGATTGACCCAACCACTGGCCTGCAGGCGTTCCAGCAGAATATCAGCACCGATGCAGCCCTGCCGTCTACACTCGACACAAGCGGCCTGACAGCCCTCACAAGCGATCCAGAGGGCTTCCGCAGCAATGTTGAGCAAACGCTGTTCAACAGGCAGCTCGGCTTGCTACAGCCAGAGTTTACGCGCCAGCGCAACACGCTGGAACAGAACCTGGCAGACCGTGGCATCCCGATCACGTCTGAAGCATATGACAGCGCGATTGGCCGGCTTGAGACACAGCAGAACGAACAACTGCAGCGTCTCGCACAGCAGGCCACGCTGGCAGCGGGTCAGGAATCTGATCGCCTGGTCAACCAAGCACGCAACATCCGCGCTCAGCAGTTTGGTGAGCGGGCTGCAACCGGTGAGTTCGGTCTGGCACGTCAGGGCCAAGCGTTCAGCCAGGCAGCAGCTAACACCCAGCTCCAGAACGCTGCACGCCAGCAGCAAGTGGCTGACCAGCTCCTGAGCAATCAAATCGCTAACCAGAGCCGCAACCGGCAGATCGCTGAGCGGCAAGCACTACGCAGCCAGGGCTTCAATGAGCTGGCAGCGTTGCTCGGTGGCCCGCAAGTGCAGCAGGCCAGCTTCTTTGCGCCTGGTTCTGTTGATGTCATGGGGGCTTACGGCGCTCAGTCTGCGGCGCAAGCTAACGCTTACAATCAGGCGATGCAGAACCGTGCTGCAAATCTCGGAGGGTTGTTCGGTCTGGCCGGCAACCTGGGTGCGGCTTACTTGCTTTCATAGAGGTACACAATGGCACTTAGACCACGCGCAATGCCCACGTTTGGCTTTCAGCGGCTGAACCCTGCTTATCAGTCAGATCCGCGCCGTATCATGGGCCAGGCACTCGCTCAGCAGGGTGCAAGCTCGGCACCTGTTAGGACGCCTCTACAGGGGCTTGGCAGGCTGTCTAGCGCACTTGTCGGGGCGTACCTCCAGCGCAACGCGCTTGAAGGTCAGGCGCAGCGTGAAGCGCAGGCTACAGAGGCGCTAATGGGTGCGCTGCCAGAGAATGTGTCGCCGCAGATCCGCGCTATGGTTCAAGCTGCACCTGGCACTTTCGAGCCGGCACTGATGTCAGCCCTGTTGCAGCCAACCACTACATCAAGCCTCGTAGATAAGGGCGACTTGGCTTTCGTGCAGAACACCACCACTTCACCGATCAGTGGCGCAGAAAACACCAGCATCGGCAGCGTTGTTCAACGCAGAGCCGCGCCGGTATCTTATCAAACCTTGTCAGAGGCTGAGGCAAAAGCTGAGGGGTTAGACACCAGCAAGGGCCAGGTTTACAGGAAGTCATCTGCTGGGAAAATTGAACAAATAGGCAGCACTCCAGCGACCACAAACATCAATATGCAAAATGCGCCTGGCTCCAAGGCGACGGTAGATCTGGTCGGCAAAATCAGTGATTCTGCAACCACAGCACAGCAAACCTTGGGCCGTGTTGACCAAATGCTGGACTTGCTTGATGCCGGCGTTGAGACAGGTTTTGGTGAGGAGTTTATGACCGGCCTGCGCCGCGTTGGGCAGTTGTTCAACCCAGACTACAAAATCCAAGAGGTTGCAGGAGCTGAGGCGTTTACCGCCAACGCAAACGCGCTGATCGGCCCTCTGGTCAAACAGCTTGGCTCCAACCCGACAGATAAAGATTTGGCGTTCTTTGTCACTGCATCACCAACATTGACCAAGAGTGTGGAAGGCAACCGGCTGCTTTTGAAGGCGCTTAAACTGTCACAACGCCGCGAAATCATTTTGAATGAAGCGGCAAACGACTTTATCAGCAAAAACCCGACGCTCGATCAGGAAGGTTTGTCTGGCTACACAAGATTGCAGCAGCACCTGATAAAAGTCAGAAACACCCATCCTGTCTTTACTCAAGGTGGGCAGGCATTGATCCAAGAATATCAAAGCATCACAGGTGAAGATCCACCAGATCCGACGGCTGGCGAGGACGCTTTCGATGCTCTGATAAATCAGGGTTACATCACTTCCACGCAGAATTGAACGAGGCGTCATCATGGCCGAAAGAAAAAGCGCATTTGATAGTTTGCAAGATACACGGCAGGCTTTGAAGGATGCCAAGTTCGATAATAAGCTGACGCCTAAAGGGCGGGAACTGCTTGAGGCTATAGAGGCAGGCGCGTGGACAAGCCCGACAGTCAGCAATTTTTTGCAAGGGCTGACATTCAATACCAGCGATGAAATTACTGGCTGGTTGCGTGGCAAATTGACTGGAATACCTACGGACGTTGCTATTGATTTAGAACGCGCTCAGCTTGAACAAAGCAACCCAAATCGTCCGGTGATGTCTACTGTAGAGCAACTGGCAGGCACTGGAGCTAACGTGGCGCTGACACGCGGGCGCGGTGCAACGCCAGGCGTCACGGGCCAGATTCTGCCTGGCATGGCGTATGGCGCTGGCTATGGATTTGGTGGCAGTGAAGGTAGCGTGACTGAGCGCTTGCCAGATGCTGCAGTTGGTGGTGCTGCGGGCGCGATAATCGCGCCGGGAGTAGATCTTGTCTCGCGTCCAGTGGCCAACATGGCTACCAGCGTGACCCGGATGCTGCGCGGGCCAAAAGTTCTTGCTCAACAGCAAGCGCGAACTTTGCTGCAAGAGGCGCTCGAAAACGACGCGCAGTCTGTTGAAGACGCAATTTTGCAAGTCTTGAACAAAAACACCACTGGCAAGCCATACACGCTTGCTGACCTTGGCCCAAACAGTCAGGCGCTACTTGATGCTGTCAATGTGCTGCCTGGCCCCGGCAAAGGCGCGGCGCAGCGTTTTTTGCGTCTGCGTGACCAGGGCGTCCTAACTCGGCTGTCAACAGATCTACAAGAGGCTTTCGGCAGTAGGGCTGCGTTTTTTGACGAGTTCAAGGCGTTGCAAGCGGCGAGGAAGACCACAGGAGATCGGCTGTATAACCGAGCCTACCGGAAAAACATTAGGATTTCTGCCGACTTGGCAAAGCTGTTCACTCGGCCCGCTGTCCGTAATGCGTTTGATCGGGCCTACCAGATAGCCGCTGAGGAAGGCGTCAATCTTCCTAAATTCAACATTTCTGCAAACGGCAAACTTGTCGGCCCTAGAGGCACAGTAGTCAGGACGCTTCCAACCAGATTCATGCACTTCATCAAGCGCGGATTAGATGATGAGGCGTTCACAAGCAAGGGCATCACAAGCAACGCTGGCAAAGATTACGCTGGCGCTGTAGCCAACACGCGCCAAGCGTTTTTAGAAATCCTTGACGACGCTAATCCGACATACCGAATTGCTAGAAACTACTGGTCTGGCAAATCGGCAGTCATGGACGCCATGACGGAGGGGCAAACCTTCTTGCGCGCCAACCCAGAGGAGCTTGCCGATATCATTGGTAGTTACTCACAATCAGAGCTTGAGGGTTTCCGGCTTGGCGCGATGCAAGGCATTTTAAATGAGATAGACAGTGGAGCTGAGCGCACAGCGGCACAACGACTTGTCCGCAGTCCAATGCGCCAACGGCTTTTGAGGCTGACTTTCCCCCAGACTGATGAAGGTAAAATCGCCGCTGACAAGTTTCTAAACAGTCTCAACGATGAGATCATCATGCGTGATACATCTCGCGCAATCCTCGGCGGCAGTCAGACAGCGCAGCGTGGCGAGTTTGTTTCTAGGCTCAAGGAAGGCGCAGCCCGCGATCCTGCTACCGGCCTGACAGACTTGATCCGCAGATCTGTCAGCGCTGACTTCAAAGGACTTGAGGAAGCGCAGTTGCGCGAGGTGGCAAACGAGCTGTCCACAATGCTGACAGCAACTGGTGAGGCTGATCTGCAAGCCATTCAAAGAGATTTGCAAGGCAAAGGCATCAAAGCTGTTTTGCGTAAGCACGCACCTACCGTGCTGCCACGCCTCACCAGGTTGATTGTGAACCCGCGTGTTGCTGCGGCACAAACCGGAACCATGACATCGAGCTTGGGGGCCGGTGATGCCGCGCTAGAGCTGATGGGTAGAAACGTACCCTAGTGGCTCAGAAAAAGCTGCAGAGGTCGAGCGAGTTTGATCGGTATGACCTCGACAACGATGGCGTCGTCACAGACGCAGAAATAGAACGCGCCCGCGAGATACGCGAGACAGAAGACAAAAGCCGCAAGCACCTGGCGCAGCTCAGGCTGGCACGCTTTGCTCTGATGGGTATGGGGGTCTACACGATCCTGCTGTTTATGCCCTTTATACCTGACACCCGCATCAAGTTACTCAGTGAGGTCAGCCCGCTGCTTTACATCTCGTTGAGCGGCGTTGTGGGCGCATACATGGGCTTCACGCAAATGGGAGACAAAAAGTAATGCTTGGAGTATTGGCATCCATTCTTGGCAATGGCGATGTAATCAAAAAGGGCATGGATCTCATTGATGATGTCCACAGCTCCGATGAAGAAATGGAGCGTGTAAAGGCGCAAGCCAAGATCGACACAATGAAGGCGTTTGCCCCATTCAAAGTGGCCCAGCGCTATCTGGCCCTGATGTTCACTGCCACCTTTTTGGCGTCTTTCGCGCTGGTGCTGGTGATGACGTTACTGGGCAAAACCAACATCCCTGACATCAAGCAAGTCATTGATGACTTCTATCTCGGTGAAGCAATGCTGACCATCCTAGCCTTTTACTTTGGCGGCGGGATGCTTGAGGGCGTTGTTGGCAAGGTGAAGGCAAAGAAATGAACAAGGACAAGCTGCGCGAGGAGCTGGCTGAGGACGAGGGCTGCAAGTTTGAAATCTACCTCGATCATCTTGGCCTGCCGACTTTTGGCATAGGCCACCTGGTCAAAGAAGATGATCCAGAACACGGCCAGCCAGTAGGCACGCCGGTTGATGAGGAGCGGGTGCGCCAGGTGTTTTCTTTGGACATAGCCGTGACGATTGAAGACTGCCGCAGTCTCTACGACGACTTCGATGAGCTGCCGGAAGAAGCCCAGCTCATCATTGCAAATATGATGTTTAACATGGGCCGTCCGCGTCTCAGCAAATTCGTCGGCATGAAGCGTGAGGTGGAAGCCCGCCGGTTTGACGCCGCTGCGGATGAGATGGTCGATTCGCGCTGGCATGACCAGGTGCCAAATCGCGCCAAGCGTTTGGTCAAGCGCATGAGGGATCTTGCCAATGCCTAAGTCACCAGCCTGGACACGCAAGGCCGGCAAGTCGCCGTCTGGCGGTCTGAACCGCAAGGGCCGCGCATCAGCCAAGCGTGCCGGCATGAACCTGAAAGCGCCTGTATCTAAAAAGCAGGCCAAGAAGTCGCCCAAGGCGGCAGCACGGCGCAAGTCATTCTGTGCGCGGATGAGCGGCATGAAAAAGAAGCTCACCAGCAAGAAGACGGCGCGTGATCCGAATAGTCGTATCAACAAAGCTCTTAGGAAGTGGGATTGCTAAAATGCCAATGGTAGGAAAGAAAAAGTTCCCCTACACAGCCAAGGGGAAGGCGATGGCCAAGAAGGCTGCAAAAAAGGCTGGCAAGAAGAAGGCCGCACGCAGCAAGGGCCGCATGGGTGGCCGTAGCTACAGCCGCGTCTAAGGTGCGCCATGCCTCCCAAGAAAAAGTCTGGTGGCCCTAAGCCAACCAATCCCAAGCTGTACGCCACTGTGAAAGCTGCGGCCAAGCGCAAGTTCGATGTTTATCCATCGGCTTATGCAAATGCCTGGCTGGTGCGTGAATACAAAAAGCGTGGCGGCAAGTATCGAGGCAAAAAGCCATGAGCCTGAAGAAGTGGTTCAAGCAGGACTGGGTAGACATCAGCGCCCCAAAGGAGGGCGGTGGCTTCCAGAAGTGTGGCAGATCCTCAGCCTCAAAAAGCAAGCGAGGCTACCCTAAATGTGTGCCGGCAGCGAAAGCTGCCCGCATGACAAAGGCTGAAAGAGATTCAGCCGTGCGCCGCAAGCGATCACGCCGCCAGGGCGTGGGCGGCAAGCCCACCAACGTCGCTACCTTCTCCCGCTGACTGTCTCAAACTGTCTCAAAAACCTTGTGTCCGTTTGCATCTAGGTCTAACCTAGTAAATGCGAAAAGTGACGGTTTTCAACGTTTTTTGACGGATTAGCTACGCAAAAAAGCTGCTTCGGGAGCAGGGGGTCGGAGGTTCGAATCCTCTCGCTCCGACCAGCACCATCCATCAGAAATCGTTGAATAAATAGCCGTCAGGGTTGTGACCTTGGCGGCTGTTTTTTTGCAAACTGTCTCAAAAACTGTCTCAAACTGTCTCTTTTTGCGTTTATTTCTTGTCGTTCAACGATAAGTGCCTTATATTAAGAAGGTAAGGGAAACATAGGGAGACAAGACGATGACCACACTGCTTGACAAGATTGACCGCTTCTCAGTTGAGGTGATTTGGCAGGAAGACCGCGATGCCGCTGTTGACTTGGGCGTCGTCATTGATTGCCTGCACCAGGATATGGAAGACCCTGCTAACGATGAGGCGGCGGCAACATTTCTTATCAACACGATTTGTGATGACCGCCCTGTGCTTGAGCCTTGGCTGGATACCATCATCGCAGAAATTAAAAAGGCGGCGGCTTAACGGCCCCGCCTACAAGGGAGATCATCATGGCAACCCAACAGTACGCACTGCCGGTTCATGAGCGCCGCAACGCGAAAACTTGGTACATTGATGCGAGGGCCATTGGCCTGTCGAGCAAGTACACGCCGCCAGGTCAAAAGCTATACAGCAGAGATGAGGCCGGCGCGGCGGCGAATCACCTGTGGTCAGATCACAATCGCGGGCTGGTTGTCAAAGCTGATCCGGTCACAATTGGCCAGGATGCCGCTGATGACTTCCTCGCGTTTGTCAAAGGCCGGGCTGAGGTGGGCGAGATCCAATCGACCACCTTTGGCGAAACAGAACGCAACCTTGCCTTTGGCTTAGCGATCAAGATTGACAACAAGCCCATTGCCAAGCACGACCTCGGTAAGCTCATCACCCGCGAGACGTTTGAGCGTGTCCGGTTGGCGATCCTGAAGGCTGTGCGTGATGAGGGCAAAAGCGCATCCACACAGCAGCACCGCGTGAAGGCTCTCAAACACTTCTTCAACTATTGCTGGGGCAAGGGCTGGATCACGCGCAACCCAATGGACAAGATTCGCCTGACACGGTTCGGCGAATCTGCTGATCGCGCTCCCCGCATCCAAGCAGAAACGATTCAGCGCCTT
>Ga0255768_10000933_pt1 | contig 30822 bp, 25 predicted proteins | sample 071ome_33_FD_179983 | JGI IMG/M metagenome (GOLD analysis project Ga0255768, IMG submission 179983) | Coastal salt marsh microbial communities from the Groves Creek Marsh, Skidaway Island, Georgia - 071412AT metaG (version 2) | ecosystem: Environmental > Aquatic > Marine > Intertidal zone >...
TGTGATTCGAACTGTAATTAGCTCCCACTCGCAAACAATTGCGCGGCAAAGTTAGAGTTATTTCATGACAATAACATGAGAATGATCTTTTTTATTTGGTTTTTGACCAATTTCTACACTTTGTATGTTGTATTTTTGAAGTATGACCAAGCATGATTTAGAGTTTAATAAAAATGAAGATGTGAACAAGCAGTTATGGGATTCAGTGCAATCTAAGCTGAATGTAATTGCTCAAGGTGGAGGTGAGAAATCTGCGTCTAAACAAAAAGCGAAAGGAAAACTATTAGCTCGAGAACGAATTGACTATTTACGCGATACGGAAAGTAATTGGATTGAAATTGGGGGCTTTGCCGGTTATGAACAATACGAAGAATATGGTGGTTGTCCAGCTGGCGGGGTAGTGGCAGGAATAGGTTATGTATCGGGAAAACAATGTGTAATTGTTGCTAATGATGCTACTGTTAAGGCAGGCGCTTGGTTTCCAATAACTGGAAAAAAGAATTTAAGAGCGCAAGAAATTGCTATGGAAAATAGACTTCCTATTATCTATCTTGTTGACAGTGCTGGTGTATTTCTACCGATGCAAGACGAAATTTTTGCAGATAAAGAACATTTTGGAAGAATGTTTCGAAACAATGCAAAGATGAGTGCTATGGGTATTACTCAAATTGCTGCTGTAATGGGGAGTTGTGTCGCTGGTGGAGCATACCTTCCTATTATGAGTGATGAAGCTTTAATAGTAGAGGGAAATGGTAGCATATTTCTTGCAGGAAGTTATTTAGTAAAAGCGGCAATTGGTGAGTCAATAGATAATGAAACTCTGGGTGGAGCGACCACTCAAACGGAAATTTCGGGTGTTATTGACGACAAATTCCAGGACGATTCTTCATGCTTAGATCGTATTAAGTATATCATGGATAAATTGGGTGAATTTGAAAAATCTGGCATTGATAGAAAAACATCTAAAGAGCCCACCTTAGACCAAAACGAAATATTTGGAATTTTACCTGCCGATAGAGCGAAGCCTTATCCAACAGTTGAAATTATAAAGCGATTGGTTGATTCAAGTGAATTTGAACAATACAAGGAGGATTATGGTAAAACTATTTTATGTGGATATGCACGCATTGATGGTTATTCTGTTGGGATAGTGGCAAACAATAGAGAAATTGTAAAAAATTCAAAAGGGGAAATGCAGTTCGGTGGGGTAATTTATTCTGATAGCGCTGATAAAGCAGCTAGGTTTATCATGAATTGTAATCAGAAAAAAATACCATTGGTATTTCTACAAGATGTAACTGGTTTTATGGTAGGAAGCAGAAGTGAGCACGGGGGTATAATTAAAGATGGTGCAAAAATGGTAATGGCAATGAGTAACAGCACCGTACCAAAATTTACAATAATAATAGGAAATAGTTACGGAGCAGGTAATTATGCGATGTGTGGAAAGGCATATGATCCCAGACTAATAGTGGCATGGCCAAGTGCTAAAATAGCTGTTATGGGTGGTGATCAAGCAGCGAATACCTTGCTACAAATAGAAAAATCTAGACTCAATAGTAAAAGTGAACCGATATCAGAAGCCGACGAAAAGAAATTGTTAGATAGAATTAAGGGAAGGTACGAGAATGGTACTAAGCCTGAATTTGCAGCTTCTAGATTGTGGGTGGACGCAATAATTAATCCACTAGAAACGAGAAAATGGATATCCATGGGTATTGAAGCAGCCGATCACTCAACGATTGAAAAATTCAATCCTGGATTATTACAGACTTAAAATTTATTTACTTTTTTACAAAAGCATCTTTATATATTTTAATCCATTCTTCTGGAGTCATTTTTTTAAATAATTCAGCAAGTAATTCATAAGGAATTTGCTCAACCTTTTTAAAGCGGATACAACTTTTTCCCATATCCAGTTTTGTGGGTACATGCTTTTTATACTCAGTTTGAAACCACTGTAATAACTCTGGATTTGCGTAAATGCCCATATGGTAGAGAGCAATGAAGTTTTTTTGTGACGCAATGTTAATAAATGGTAATGGGAGTTTTGGGTCGCAATGATAACCTGCTGGAAATAATGAATGCGGAACCACATATCCCGGCATTGAATAATTTATCCGAGCTTCAAACCCTTTAGGTAGGTTTTGTTCCATTAAGTCTAGAATTTTCTTTATTGCATCTTTCCTTTCACTTGGAATTTGGTTGAGATATTCTTCAATTGTAGCACTCTTGTAATTCATTTTGATTAATTACTTTAAATAATCCGATATTCAGTAACAAAAATACAACGCTGCAAATGATATAAACCTAACTTTGTTTTTTATGAATTACCTGTCGGTTGAAAAAGTAACTAAAACGTGGCATGATAAACCCATCTTAAAAGAAATTTCATTTGGGATTCAACAAGGTCAAAAAATTGCATTAGTGGCTGGCAATGGACAGGGAAAAAGTACATTACTATCAATAATCACGGGTTTAGAAGCTCCGGATTCTGGTATTTCTGTTATAAGAAAAGGTATACGTTGGGCTATACTTCCACAGGAACCAGAACTTGATGCTCAGTTATCAATCCTAGATAATATTCTATTCGAAAAAAATGAAATAACTGATCTTGTAAAGAAATATGAGGAGGAGTTGGAAAAAGAAGATCCAGATCTTGGCGCAATAGATTCACTAAATGAAATGATGAGTGAGCTTGATGCATGGGATTATGAGGCTAAGGTAAAACAAGTACTAGGAAAATTAGATATTCACCAAACAGATCGTTTAGTTGGAGTTCTTTCAGGAGGACAAAAAAAGCGTGTAGCACTTGCCAAGGTGTTACTCAGTCAGCCTGATTTCTTAATCTTAGATGAACCTACTAACCATTTAGATTTAGAAATGATTGAATGGTTGGAAGGGTTTCTGGCTCAGAAAGACCTGACGTTGTTGTTAGTAACCCACGATCGTTATTTTTTGGATAGGGTTTGCCAGTCAATTATTGAAATAGATAACGGGGAATTACATCAATATCAAGGAAATTTTTCCTATTACATGGAAAAAAAGGCTGAACGTGAGGCTCAAATAGCATCTGAGTTGGAAAAGGATAGAAACTTATACAGGCGTGAGCTGGAGTGGGTACGCAGGATGCCAAAAGCAAGAGGGACAAAGAGTAAAAGTAGGATTGATTCATTTGATAAATTATCGGAAAAGTTAAAGTCCACAAAAAAGAAATTAGAACTCAATTTTAGTTTGCGTACAGAGCGAATGGGTTCTAAAATTCTTGAAATGCATCATGTAAAGAAGTCTTTTGGGGTTTTATCCATTTTGGATGATTTTAATTACGTATTCCGAAATAAAGAAAAGGTAGGTATCATTGGTCCTAATGGGGTGGGTAAAACAACGTTCCTTAATATGGTTATGGATTTGGATAATGTAGATTCAGGTAAAATTATTAGGGGTGAAACTGTAAAGTTTGGTTATTACAAACAACATGCCTTCAAAGTGGAATCTTCAAAAAAAGTAATTGATGTTATACGAGAAGTCGCAGATTGGATTCCTATGGCGAATTCTCACAAACTAACTGCTTCACAGTTATTATTAAATTTCGGGTTTGATTATTCAAAACAATACGATTATGTTTCAAAACTGAGTGGTGGAGAATTAAGGCGACTTCACCTTTGTAGAATTCTTATGGATGCACCTAACTTTTTAATTTTAGATGAACCCACAAATGATTTGGATATTCAAACGCTTTCCGTATTAGAGAATTTTATAGAAGGTTATGAGGGATGTGTACTAATTGTTAGCCACGATCGGTATTTTATGGACCGAATAGTTGACCATTGTTTGGTTTTTGAAGGTGAGGGAATCGTACGAGATTTTCCTGGTAACTACTCAGAATACAGGGAAACCAAGGAAATCGAAGATGAAGAAATTCAGCAAAAGAAAAAAAATAATGAGAAAAGTGCGGAATCGAATGTCAAACCCAAATCAGATTTTGTAAAGCCTCGGAAAATGACTTTTAATGAAAAGTTTGAGTTAGACCAGATTACTGAGGAGTTAGAAACTCTTCAAATTGAAAAGGAGACATTGGAGACAGAACTTTCTGGCTTAACCACTGAGTTTGAGGAAATATCAAAGATCTCAGAACGTTTAAAAATTATTTCTGATAAAATTGATAAATTAGAGTTTCGATGGTTAGAGTTGTCTGAATTGGGGGGGTAAACAGAAATCCACATATGCTAATAACCTAACTTTTGCTAGGTCAGATTATTATATTTTTTTTGCAACATGTCTAAACACGCATTTGTTTTTCCAGGTCAGGGTTCACAATTTATCGGTATGGGTAAAGAACTTTATGATAATAGCAGTTCTGCAAAAGGATTATTTGAACAAGCTAATGATATTTTAGGATTTAGAATTACTGATATAATGTTTAATGGTCCTGATGAGGATTTAAAACGTACAGATGTAACTCAGCCGGCCATATTTATTCATAGTGTGATAGCAGCAAAAGAATTAGGAGATGAATTTATGCCAGATATGGTGGCTGGTCATAGTTTAGGTGAATTTAGCGCACTTGTAGCAGCCGGTGCTATGAGTTTTGAAGATGGATTAAAATTAGTTCAACAAAGAGCACAGGCCATGCAAGAGGCATGCGAAAAAACGCCAGGTACAATGGCGGCAGTTTTAGCCTTAGCAGATGAAACAGTAGAAGAAGTTTGTAATAATATTGAAGGTGTGGTTGTTGCGGCAAATTACAATTGCCCTGGCCAGCTAGTTATATCAGGTGAGTTTAACGCAGTGGAGTCTGCTTGTGAAAGAATGAAAGAGGCGGGTGCAAAAAGAGCATTATTACTTCCGGTCGGAGGTGCATTTCATTCACCCTTAATGGAGCCTGCTCGAGAAAAATTAGAGGCGGCGATAAAAGAAACAGTTTTTTCAGAACCGGTTTGTCCTATTTATCAAAATGTACCAGCAACGGCAATATCTTCTCCAGAAGAAATAAAAGCAAACTTAATTGCACAATTAACAGCACCTGTAAAGTGGACTCAATCTGTTCAAAATATGATTTCAGATGGCTCCGAGGAGTTTACAGAGATTGGACCAGGAAAAGTTCTACAAGGACTTATAGCAAAAATAAAGAGAGGTTAATTAGGATCTCTAATAACATTTATTGATCCCGAAATTTCTTTGGGATACTCCGGATGAGCCGTTTCTAAAATTCGGATAATGTAAAAGTAAGTTCCAGAAGGAACGTCTACGCCTGTATTTGAAACTTTACCATTCCAACAAATTGTTGGGTTAGTTGAATAATAAACCTCAGCTCCCCAACGATTATAAATATAGATTTCAGCTTTTTCGCATTTTATTGAAATTCCCTCAAATTCCCAACAGTCATTTAATCCGTCATTGTTGGGAGTAATTACATTTGTAAGGTTGAATTCTTCAGGCATAAAAGAACTGTCAATAACTTTAAAATTTATGGTGTCTCTACAACCTGTTTTACTGTTTTTTAGATAAACATACGGGTAGTAAGTTGCATTCATATTATAGTTATGATATGTGTTTGGCTCTGTGGTACTATCTGTATTTCCATCACCAAAAAACCAGAATATAGAATCAAAATAATTGCCTTTAATTTCGAAGTAAACCCCTGCCTCACAAGGCTCAATGTAATGTTCAATAGATGCTTTTGGCGATTCGACGACTTCAATTTCTCGATCAAAAATGGACCTAACATTACAACTATTAGTATCAGTCACTGTTAAAGTAACTTTATATTTTCCAATGCTGTCGTAGGTGTGTGTTGGATTGAAAAATGTAGAAGAGTTACCATCGCCAAAATCCCATTTATATTCTGCATTATATTGCCTAATGGGATTGAATGTATGCGTTAATCCTAGGCATAGAACACTTGATGTAGTAAACTCTGCATCGATTGAATAGCCTAGTCGAAAATCTAGTTTAAAACTCGCATTTGAACATCGGATACTCACGTTATCTTCAAAAGCAGCTCCTGTTGTTGTGGGGAAGTCATTTAGACCTGGAGGTGAATTTGGACAAGATGCGCATACTGATTGATATACTATTCCTCTTTTATCAAATCTACTGGTTCCCCCATCTACATGGTCTTCACTTTGATCTCCTCCAAAGTAACTGGCGTAAAGTAGATTTTGAGCATCTTTAGAAAGTGCAATTAAGTAAAAATCATTTCCGTCAGTAGTGTTTTGATGTGCATCGGATGTAATTTCCAAACCATCAGTTGTTCCAGGGTTTCCTACACCAATATTTGAACCCCATCCTGAGAAATATATGTTATAACACTCATCCACCATAAACGCGGAAGGACTTAAATCCGGAATTCCTCTTGAGGGGTTGCCAAACGTAGTTTGCCAAATAAGTGAATCCAAATCATTGGTCATACAACCTATAGCTTGAGGTGACAAATCATCACCATAGGTTCCGGAGGTTCTACTTACACCACTAGTAGTTTGAGCTGTAAAATACACTTTGTCGTCAGGGTCTAAATCAATAAAGTAAATCTGATCATTACCTTGTGCTTGTATCACTGGTGGCAAATCACCTCTCCATAAGGTGCCTTTTAACCACTTACCATTATCTGGATTGAGTTTAACTATGAAACCTTCTGTTCCATCTTTATAGGTTTGCATGTAACCTGTATTGTCAGCGAAAGGGAAATCAACGCTAAGTGTACCCCCACCAATAAATAAGTTTCCCTTAGAATCAAATCTGCAGGAGTATGCTGCATCATCTTCGCTACCACCAATGAAAGTTCCCCAGCGTAATTGACTCAAATTAGGGGTGGTTGAAAAAATCCATGCGTCGGTTTTATCATTAATTGTGGTTTGATCAAGACTTTGAGCCATTATTAGGTCGGTCGATTGACTGCAACTAGCAACATAGATATTACCATACTTATCTGCTGTCACATCACCACGGTAATTATCTGCATAATTAAATAGTAAATTACTTCTGCGATTACCGGAATTAGTTTGAAAGGCATCATCAAACTGTCCGCCTAAAAACGTACCACCTAATAAAACGCTTCCATCCTCACTTAATTTTATTAAAATCAAATCCGATCCTGTACTTTTTGAAGATTGAATACTAAAATCAGGATGTATCGGAAAGTTTTGTGATAGGGTGCTTCCCATTACAATTAGTTCATTGTCTAAATTTGTACACAAAGAATGAGGATATTCATTGTTACTTCCGCCAATATATGTAGCATACAGTAGTGTACTTCCATCTGCAGAGTATTTAGAAATACTTATATCACAAGGTAAGTAAACAGGTTCAGCTTGATTGCTACTTCCGCCGTAGGTAGTCTGAAATGCACCCGTTGTAACAGGGTATGTTCTGCTGTTCGCATCAACTATCCCTCCGGCGTAAAGGCAACCCTTTTCATCATAAGTTGCAGTAAATCCAAAATTATCTGCTTGTGAACCGCTATATGTACTAAATACTAATATTGGGTCAATGATAAGAGGTTGATGCTCATCGATAGGTTTATTATGTTTGAGTTTAATTATTTGATTCTTATCGATAAAAAAAGAGGAAAGCAACCAATTTTTATGGTTATTAATAATTTGATATGCCTTGGGAGGAGAAATTTTAAACCTTGCGTTAGTAGATATAATATTTAAATAATTATCAATTAATTGAATTGAATCATTACCATCAAAAGACATTGAAATATTTGATGAATTAGCCCCTTCTCTTAAAATCCAGTCAAATTCAAATGCATTAGAAGTAGAATCGAGATATAAGCTAAAATCGATGTTAGGATAAACATTTTTAAGGGTTAATTTCTGATATAACTTAAGTTTTGAAATCCAGTCTTGAGGATTATTCCCAAGATAGAAGTTCATATAATAATCAGCAGGATTTTCAAAAATTGTAGTTTTAGCGCCTTCAGAATTATTGAAGATCATATCAACTACCTGATAACTTACGGTAAATTGTGTATCTAAACCTTGATAATGAAGTGATTTGTGAATGTTTGGATGATCTTCTTCTTTAATAATTTTAAAACGAATTCGATCATTAAGAATGTAAATAGTACCAAGTGCATGTTCGGCATAGGCGATAACCTGTTGCCCTTTTACTGAATTTTCAATTTGCCCTTTATTTGGAATAATAATATTTCCTTGAGCTAATAACACTTTGTATACAAACAAGTGTAAAGCCAATAGAAATATTGATATCCGCATCATAACAAAGTTAATGAATTGGTTATAATGTGCGGTTTTCTTTGTGAGTGTTACTCAATGATTACTTTGAGACCAGTGGCATTCTCAATAATTTCAGCCATATTTTCGGCCGACTCATTATAAACAAAGGTACCGTTGAATAATTTATCAGTATCTGATTTAATACTAAATTTTTTACTGGTTTGGAAACTAATAACCGATAATACCTCCGCAATAGGTGCGTTTTCAAAACGGTATACCTTATCATCGAATTGTACTGTAGAATACTCTTTTGTTCCTGAAGTAAGTGTTGAATTGTTGGCAGTAGTAAATTCATTCTTCACAAGTATGACCTCTTCTGCTGTTGTCTCTACCTTTACTTTACCGTGATTTACAAAAACTTCAGTGTTTTCATTTGAGAATGAGCGTACATTAAAACCAGTACCTAAAACAGTAACTTTTGAGTTTGCTGTTTCTACGGTAAATGGTGCGTTTTTATTTTTCTCAACTTCAAAGCGTGCTTCACCGACAAGATTAATTTTACGTTGCTGATCAGTATATGAGTATGAAATTTTTGAGTTTGGAGTTAAAAATATTTCACTTCCATCTGGTAAGGAAATGATTTTTCCGTTGTGTATACCTGTTTCAATAGCAACGGTCTGAATATCTGAACTTGTTTTTGGCAAGAAATAAAAATATCCGCCTAATGTGATCATAGCTATTGCCGCGGCTATGGAAACCCATTTTCTATATGTAACAGAAAGTTTGGAATGATTCTTTTTAGAAGAACTATTTTTTTCTATTTCATTTTTGATTTTGTTCCATGCAGCATCGGTAGATTTACTTTCGGATGGTTTATATCCCTTTGTGATATCCCAAATGTCTGTGTATTCGTTGTGGTTGTTTTCTAATGACATAATTTGGTTTATTTAAGGGTTGCAAAAAGTTCCTCTGAGGACATAGCTCTTACTTGTTGTTGAATAATAGCTACTGTATTCATAAACTGCGGATTTTGTTTGAGCCAATCTTCTAGTTTTCTAGACTCTTCCTTGCTCATTAAGCCTGCAGCATATTTAGTGATTACGTTAGATTCTAATTGTTCTTTCATAAAATTACACACGTGTTCTCAACCTCTATGACACGAAGAATGAAAGTATCCCCCAAAAAAAGTTTATTTTTTTTTCAACTTATTTAAATCCCTGTATTTATAAGCATTTTCAATTATTTCAACGACGGATTTTCCATCATTAGGTGTGATATCCGCAGATGATTTACCATATAATGTGTCGACCACATTTTGGATAATATATGAATGGTTATTTGCACTGCCTTGATAACCTTCAGGATATAAATTCGGTGCTGCAGTAGGAGTGAGTTCGGGAAAGTTTAAATCTTGAGCATGCACATAAGTTAGTTTATCCATGTATTGTCCTGATGCTTTAATAGTTCCCTTTTCGGCAATTATTGTAATGGAGCTTTCAAAGTTTTGATCATAAATACTTGTGGTGTATTGAAATAAACAGTTGGCATGAAAATTTGGAAGAAAACAATTTAAATTTCCAGAGTCTTCAAACTCTGTGTTATGCTTATGATTATAGTTGTAAAATTCTGCATTTTTAATCTCGACTTTACCAAAAAGCCAGAACAATAAATCTACAAAATGCGAGAACTGTGTATATAATGGACCACCATCAATACTTAACTTTCCATGCCAATGTTCATGTTTATAGTACCTATCGTCACGATTCCACGCACATTGTATTTGGACAGTATAGATTTCTCCTAAAATATTGCTCTCTATAGTTTGTTTTAACCATTGTGAAACTGGTGAATATCGATTTTGCATTACACAGAAAACGTGCAGATTTTTTTCAATAGCTAGATTTACTATATCATTTGCTGTTTTTGTGGTTAAACACATTGGTTTTTCAATAACAACATGTTTATTATGATTGAGTATTTGAATCGCTAAATCCCCATGAGAAGCATTTGGAGTGCAGATATGAACAACATGAATTGCTGGATTTGATAGAATATCTTGCAATTTGTTTTCTGATGATGGTAGCGTATTTTTTTTAGGATCACTATCATATGTTGCAAGTAGACATATATCAGGATTTTTATTTATTTCCTCAATATGCCTCTTCCCAATATGTCCAATGCCAATTACTGCAGATCCAATTGTTGTTGTCATGTAATTCACAAAAATGCGAAACTTTTATATAACAGGATATATTCTGCAACAAATAGTTTGAAAATAGCGCCGTGAATGCATTATTTTGCAGCTGTTTATGACAAAGGAGACGGTTTTAGTAATTGGCGCATGTGGGCAGTTAGGAACAGAGTTAGTTGAAACTTTGCGCGGAATATATGGAGAGAATAATGTAATAGCTTCTGACATTCGAAAGGGTGAAGGAGAAGTTTTTGAAAATGGTCCATTTGAAGTATTAGACATTTTGGACACAGTTCGATGGAAAGAAATATTGACTAAATACAAACCTACTCATATTTATCATTTAGCAGCGTTATTAAGTGCAACGGCTGAGGTAAATCCTGAATATGCATGGAAGTTAAACATGGATGGATTATTTCACGTATTAAATGCCGCCAAGGAAGAAGGAACAGGTATAAAAAGAGTATATTGGCCAAGCAGTATTGCTGCATTTGGTCCTAATACTCCAAGACAGAATACACCCCAGTATGGTCCGATGGATCCAACAACGGTATATGGAATTACGAAATATACTGGCGAATTATATATTCAATATTATAAAAATAGATACGGTGTAGATACTCGAAGTTTACGTTATCCCGGTTTAATTGGTTATAAGTCGGCTCCAGGTGGAGGAACTACAGATTATGCGGTTCAAATTTATCACGATGCATTAGCGGGTGTGAATCATGAGTGCTTTTTAAATCAAGGTACAGTATTACCGATGCTCTACATGCCTGATGCAATACGCGCAACTCTCGAGGTAATGCATGCTCCAGAAGAGAAGATTAAAATGCGAATGAGTTATAACCTAGCAGGAATGAGTTTTGGTCCTGAAGAAATAACCAAAAGTATTCAAAATCATTTACCAGATTTTACCACTATTTATAAACCTGATTATCGACAGGCGATTGCTGAGAGTTGGCCAGCGGTAATAGATGATTCTTTGGCACAAGAGCATTGGGGATGGAAACCAGAGTTTGATCTAGATTCTATGACAACAGATATGTTGTTGAATTTGAAAAAACTTTAGGGTAACGTTTTAACATTCAATTAGAGATGCTGGCTTTTTCAATAGCCTTACCAATAAGGGTTGTAGTTGTAACCCGTTCCACTAGAACTTTCACAAATTCACCTTTTTGGTAATTTTCTTTAGGGAACACAACTACCAGATTTTGATCGTTTCTCCCCATCCAATCTTGGTCAGATTTCTTGCTTGAATTTTCAACAAGCACGACTACTTCTTTACCAATGTATTCGGAAGATTTTTCTTTTGATACTTTATTCTGAACAGCTATTATTTCACTCAGTCTTCTTCCTTTTATGTCCTCTGGTATATCATCAGTGAGCTTTTTCGCTGCAGGTGTTCCTGGCCTTTCACTGTATTTGTACATATAGCTAAAATCAAATTTTGCCCATTCAATTAACGATAAAGTATCTTGATGTTCTTCTTCGGTTTCTGTACAAAAACCAGCAATAATATCACAGGATATACCGCAGTCTGGAATAATATTACGAATCATTGTAATTTTATCCATATACCATTCCCTTGTATAATTACGAGCCATGGCCTCTAGCACTCTTGAGTTTCCGCTTTGTGCGGGAAGATGTATGTAATTACACACATTAAGATATTTCGACATTACATAAACAACTTTTTCATTTATATCCCGTGGGTGACTTGTGCTGTATCTAATTCGCATATTCGGTACTGCCTGGGCTACCATTTCTAAAAGGTCTGCAAAATCAACAGATTGATTGCGCTCCTCTTCGGTTAGTTTCTTAAAATCTTTCTTTGCACCCCCACCAAACCAAAGGAATGAGTCTACGTTTTGACCAAGGAGAATAATTTCTTTGTAGCCTTGTTTTTCTAGGTCGACAGCTTCTTTTATTATGCTTTTTGGATCTCTACTTCTTTCTCTACCACGGGTAAAAGGAACTACACAAAAGCTACACATATTGTCGCAACCACGCATAATACTAATAAATGCATTTACACCATTTGAGTTTAAACGCACGGGATTTAAATCACCATATGTTTCTTCCCTGGAGAGTAATACATTTATTGCTCGACCACCTTCATCAACCTCAGCAACTAGTTTTGGTAATTCGCGATAACTATCAGGACCGGCAACAACATCTACAAGTTTTTCTTCTTCAAGTAATTTATCTTTTAAACGTTCTGCCATACATCCAAGAATACCAATAATTAATTCAGAATTTTGCTTTTTATTGGAACGTAAATGGGTAAGTCTGGTACGGATTCTTTGTTCGGCATTATCTCTAATTGCACAGGTATTTAAAAAAATTACATCTGCATCTTCTTCTTGATTAGTAGACTCGAAGCCATGCTCTCCCATAATGGAAGCAATAATTTCACTATCGGAGAAATTCATTGCACATCCATAACTTTCAATATATAATTTGCGACTGTTTGCTTTTGTGGGTTCTGCGGTACTCATGGATTTACAAAAATACAATCATTTCGCAGACAAGTCTTTAAATCACCCATAATTCTATGCTTGTGAGGAGTTTTTTGTTTATTTGCACTACAATTATGAAACTTAAGTTCGCCACGGTAATTTTCCTTTTTAGTTTTATTGTTAATCAAGCAATTGCTCAAGATAAATCATGGTCTGAAGACCAAGGTCAATTTAGTGGTAACCTTTTACTTAATTATCAAAAGTATATACGAGACGATAAAATTGGTGCAAACACAAGAGTTTACAAAGAAAACACGTCTAGTGTAGATGCTTGGTTATTTATGAAATATTCTAGGGCAGGCTACGATTTTATTGCTCGTTTCGACGCTTTTAATAACTCGCCTTTATTGGACCCCTTGGATGCTTATACTGCGCACGGGATCGGTTTTTGGCAGATAAGTAAGCAACATAAAAAACTCAATATTACTGTTGGTTCATTTTATGATCAACTAGGTTCAGGAATATTGTTTAGAGCATATGAGCAGCGTCAAATTGGTTTAGATTACTCCTTACAAGGGGTACGTTTAATTTATGATTTAACTCCGAATTGGAGACTGAAAGCATTTTCAGGTAATCAAAAGGGAAATAAACAATCCAATTCTCGTTTTGATTACACCCCACAAGTTATTTCCGGTATCAATATTGACGGATACCAAGACATAGGTGAAAATGGCAAATATGGCTCCCTTCAATTGGGTGCGTCTGGGTTAAATAGGAATATTGATGCTGCTACAATGACAGAATTGGTAGCTATCATTGAATCATATGATAGAGAGGATCAATTTTTCCCCAAATACAACGTTTACGGTTTTAATGGGTATTTCAATTATTCCATTGGAAACTGGAATATCGGCGGTGAGGCGAATTTTAAAACACCAGAGGCAATTGTAGATTTTAATAATAAATTAGCACTAAAAGGTGGAAAGGTTTACTATGGGACCTTAGGATGGGGTTTACCAAGTATCAAATGGGGAAAGGATGAAAAAGGTAAAGTGAAAAATAGAATGTCCTTAGGGTTAAACTTGCAATTTAGGCATGTAGATCATTTTCCATTAAGAGCATCACCAAGGGATAATTTATTAAACGGGCTGATTAGTTATTTGCCGTCTTTAACTAAGCAAAATACGTATAGATTAATGGCGAGATACAATGCACCCGCACAAGATCTAGGTGAAAACGGTATTCAAGGTGAACTCACTGCAAAAATCAATAGGGGTACACGAATTACATTGAATGCTAGTTATGTTCAATCACTGGCAGGTAATGGAGAATTCGACTCAAGTTCTATGTCGATGAAACCTATTCAACTATTTAGAGAATATAATGGCCAATTAATTCAAAGCGTTGGTAAGCATAAGTTAAAATTGGGTTTACAAAGTATTTTTTACAATCAAGCGCGTTATGAACAAGAGCCTGAATATGAACCAGTTTATACAATTACTCCATTTGTTGAATGGTTACATAAAGTTGGAAGAGGTAAAAGTTTACGTATCGAAGCACAATATCTAAAAACCGATAAAGACCAAGGGTCATTTGCAAACCTGTTGATTGAATATTATTTTAATAAAGAATGGTCAATGTCAGTTGGAGATATGGTGAATATTGAACCTCATCGATATGAAAGGATGACCATTGAAAATACTGTATTACATTATCCAATGGTATTTGTTAGTTATAATCATGATAATAGTTTTTATACCTTATCATTTTTAAAGCAACAACAAGGAGTGAACTGCTCAGGAGGAATATGTAGAGAAGAACCTGCCTTTAGTGGGGTAAGGTTTACTGTTTCGAGTAACTTTTAATTTAAAGATCCCAAATACGGGTTCTTCGTTCTTGAGAATATTTCTTAATATTCATCCAAAAAGCTGCAATCAAATAGAAAATGATTGGCGATCCTAGAGTGAAGAAACTGGCATAAATAAATGACATCCGAACACTTCGGGCTGAAATACTCATTGACTCGCCTAAATGAGTACAAACTCCAAAAAGCGATTTTTCCAATGCATATTTAAACCAATTTGCCATACCCAAAGTTAACAAAAAAAAATTAAGTTTTGTTTTTTACATATAATGCTTGATCCAAATAATAGTCTTTTAGTTTATTGAAAATAGGCTCTGAAAAGGAGTCGTTAATATCATATACAATAAACTTACTTTGAATAGGGTTATCGCTATTATCGGTTAAAGAAAGCTCATAAATTCGTAAGTGGGCGGGTTTGTTTTCACGAGGTTGAATAACAATCTCTTGAATTATATGCCAGCCTTCATTAATGATTAAATCAGGTTGAGTGTTATGGTTATAGGGTAGTAAAATCCATAAACTGCCTTTAGGAAGAATCCATTCTTTTAACCTGTTCAAGTACTTAGAAAAATGTTTTTTCGACCAATGTTTTGATTGATTTTTTTGTTGATTATGTGATTTCAAATCATCAAAAAAAAAGGGCGGATTGGAAACAATATTGTCAAATTTGATTTCGCTACTAAATGTGAATAAATCACGGTCTAAAATCAATACGTTTTGGAGGTTTTTGGTATTATTTATTGCGTCCGTTACACTTCCTGAATGGTTGTCAATTCCAGTGTAGTGTGTGTTTGGCCATTTCTGGTTTAAAAATCGAATGATTACACCATTTCCGCATCCAACATCTAAAACGTTTTTTGGTTTATTTAGATTTATCATTGCGCCGAAAATGCAAGAATCAGTGTTTATTCCAAGAGCAGAATTTTCTTGTGTTAATGTAAAGTGTTTAAATTGAAATGGTTTTCGACCCATTGCTAAAATAAATCAGGAATATTAATATTATTGGGATCTTCTATCCACTGATAATTTTCATTTTCAAGAATAAGTACTTTCGAAGCATAGGGTAGTGCAACTTCTATATCGTGAGTACTAATTATCGCTGCTTTTTGTTGTTGTTTACATTCATTTTTAATGAAATTCCAAAACTCTCTTTTACTTGAATAGTCTAAATATGACGTGGGTTCATCCATGAGAATTACAGAAGATTTTTGATTTAAACTTCTGGCTAACATAAACTTTTGTTTTTCTCCTTCAGATAAAGTTGAAAATGCCTGATTCTTTAGATGTTCAATATTAAATTTACAGTAGAGAGTCTCTAAATTATTTTTGTCTATGTCCCAATTCTTAGAAGTTGAAGCAACCTCGTCGGCTGTCATTAATTCAATTTGAGGAGTTTGAGAAAGTAGCAATGAAAAGTATCTTGACCTATCCTTATTTTTGTTATCTATTAATTTATTGTTCATCCAAATCTCACCACCATTTAAGGGAATTAATCCCATCAATGATTTTAGCAGAACTGATTTTCCAATGCCATTTCTACCTAAGAGTAACAATATTTCACCTTTTGAAACATCAAAAGAGATGTTTCTATGGTGTACCCTTTTGTGATTCCCTTTGCCGGTGGCGGTAGATATATTTTTTGATTTTAACAAATTGATACAAAAATGGGATATTCGTGTGGTTATATGCAATTTTTATTATCAGATATTTCCCAACTTCCAGAAATTAGAGAATTGGCTAAAAAAATTTGGAATGATCATTATCCCGAAATAATAGGGCAGGAACAAGTAAATTATATGTTAGATAAAATGTATGATTTACAGAGTCTAAAGAGTCAAATCGAAAAAGGTGATATGTTTTATCTAGTAAGAGATGGTGATTTGTTCTTAGGTTTTGCATCGGTAAGTAAAGAATCTAGCGGAGAATGGTTTCTCAATAAATTATATGTTGATACAATAAAGCAAAGAAGTGGAATTGGTAGAGGTCTCATGGATTTTATCATTTCAGAAAACACCATAAACACCTTAAGATTACAAGTTAATAGGCTAAATTATCAAGCGATTAACTTTTATTTTAAATTTGGTTTTGTGATTGAAAGAGTTGCTGATTTTGACATCGGGGATGGTTATTTTATGAATGATTTTGTCATGATTTGGAGGCGTCCATAAGGCATATTGAAATGCAACAACTTATTTTTGCGACGTGTTAGCCTTAAATAACTTCTCTTTTGAATTCGCGGGCAGATATTTATATCGAAATGCTAATTGGCATATAAAACCAAATGAAAAAATTGGTTTAGTTGGATTGAATGGAACCGGTAAGTCTACCTTATTGCGTTTAATTTCAGGTGATTTTGAGTTAAGGGAAGGTCAAATGTCTAGATCTAATCAACTCAGTATTGGTTTTTTAAATCAAGATTTATTAAGTGTCGAATTTGTTGAATCTGTCCGAGACGTAGTGCTTTCAGGAAGAGAGGATTTGGTTAAAATTGATGCAGAAATTCATCGCTTACTAAAAGAGATTGAAACTAATTATGACGAAATTAGACTGAATCGATTAGGTGAGTTACAGGAGCAATTTGGGCATCTTGGTGGATATGATTGGCAATCTCAAGCGGAGAAAATTTTAGAAGGATTAGGGTTTCCAACCGAATGGCTTACGCGACCTCTAAAAGAACTTAGTGGTGGTTGGAGAATGCGTGCTCTTTTAGGAAAGTTATTGTTGATGGCACCAGATTTATTGTTGTTAGATGAACCTACTAACCATCTAGATTTACCAACCATACAATGGTTGGAAAATTATCTTAATGATTATCAAGGAACCTATGTAATTGTCTCACACGATAGATTTTTCTTAGATCGAACAGTTAATAGGATTGCAGAAGTTGCGCATCAACAATTATACCATTACAAAGGAAATTTTACTCAATATTTAGATCAGAAAGAAGAGCGTGATGAGATGTTGCAAAGGCAATATGAGAATCAGCAGGATTACATCAAACAGCAAATGAAGTTTATATCGAGATTTAGATATAAAGCTTCCAAAGCTACAGCGGTACAAAGTAGGATTAAGCAATTAGATAAGATTGATAAAATTGAGATAAAGGATAAGGAGACTCGAGATTTTGATATTCAGTTCAACATTAAAACAAAACCAGGTAAGGTGGTTGCTGAATTAAAAAACCTGAATAAAAGCTATGGTGAAATTGAGATTTTAAAAAATGGTAGTGGAACGGTATTAAGGGGAGATAAAATTGCATTGATTGGCGCTAATGGTAAAGGTAAGTCTACTCTATTAAGGATGGTTTACGGCACAGAACCTTACCAAGGAGGTGAAATTGAGTTAGGATGGAATGTTGAAGCGTCGTTCTTTGCTCAGCATCAGTTAGAAGCATTGAATTTAAAAAACGATCTATTGAATGAGATTGGAATGGTGAGTGGTGAGTATACAGAGAGAGATTTGAGGACGGTTTTGGGTTGTTTTTTATTTACGGGCGAAGATGTTTTTAAGAAAGTGAAGATGTTATCAGGTGGGGAAAAATCACGACTTGCTTTGGCTAAAACCTTAATCACACAATCCAACTTTTTGTTGTTGGATGAGCCCACAAATCACTTGGATATGTTTTCTACTTCAGTATTGGCTGATTCGTTAGAGAATTATGCAGGTTCCTTATTGTTTGTATCTCATGATAGGACATTTATTAGTAGAGTTGCTAATAAAATTTGGTGGATAGAAGGTGGTGAGATTAAGGAATATCCTGGTACATATGATGAGTATCAGGAATGGTATGTAAAGCGGCAACTCGAAATAGAACAACAGTTGACAATTCAAACTGTAAAGTCTGAAGTTCAAAATGAGATTGAACTGAAAAAAACATCCCCCGAGAAAAAAGAAAGGTTTAAGGTTTCAAAAAATCAAATTCAGCGGTGGGAGGAAGAAATGAGTCGCATAGAGTCTGAGATAAAGAGTTTAGTGATGAAGAACATTGAAATTGAAAAAACTATGCAAAGTCCTGATGTAGTTGCCAATTCTGAGAAACTTTTGGATTTGTCTAATGAGCATGGACGAATTCAATTAAAAATTGATAAGTTGCAAATGGCGCATGATGAAATTATGGAAAAATGGATTGAAGTAACGGATTAGAATCAATTCTTTTACTTTTCGTTATGTTGTTATATTTGTTGAAATGCGGCCTCATTTATATTTGTTTATCGTAAGTCTTATGTCAATAATTTCATTGAAAGGAAATTATGATAGTTCATTACGTTATGCCAATACTATTTATGAAGGTGATGTTCGGTCAGTAACTCTTCAGCAACTTCAAAGTGGTTTTAATTTTCCAATTTTTTCTCTGGATTCAAAAACTCCTCAATTGAAATTGGCCTTTGATCAAATTACTGCGGAAAGGGATTATTATCAAATTACCTTAATCCATTGTGATGCCTATTGGAATCCATCTAATTTAATACGAGCGCAATATTTAAATGGTTCAGGTTATCAGGATATAGATAATGTATCTTTTTCAAATGGGACTTTAACCCAGTATGTGCATTATGAGGTGCAATTGCCAAATGATAATATGCGTCCCAAATTATCAGGTAATTATCTTCTTGTAGTATATAGAAATTACGATGAATCTGATATTGTTCTGAGTCGTCGTTTGTCGGTATTAGGTTCAAAAGGAGCAGTGAATGTAATATTTAATCGGAGTAGCCAAATTGAATTCCGTGCTGAACAACAGCAAATAAATTTTGAGTTTATTAAGTCCCAAAACAATTATTTTATTCCTAATCCACATAATGATTTGAAGGCGGTAGTACTTCAAAATGGTGACTGGATGACAGCTAATATTTCATTAAAACCCCAGTTTATTAAAGGACAAACTTATCAATATAATCAAAATATTGGTACTCAGTTTGATGGTTTGAATGAATATAGGATGTTTGATATTAGAAGTTTACAAACCGCACAATTAGGAGTAAAGAAGAGATTAAATATTGCAAACCAAAAGCATATTTGGCTTCGTTCTAACAGAATTAGAAGTACTCAAACTTATACTAATTTAAAAGACTACAACGGTCGTGTTTTGTATGATAATAAAGATTTTACTGACAACACTCCTATTGAAAGTGATTATTGCTTTGTTCATTTTGGTTTAATGAGCGAACCTATAAATAAAGAAATATATGTTTATGGAGAATTAAGTGATTGGCGCATACAAGAGTCGCATAAAATGTTTTACAACGAAGAGACTAGGCAATATGAAGCAATTATTCCTCTTAAAATGGGGTTCTATAATTATATGTATGGAATAAAAGATGAAGATGGATTAGATTTTAAACCAATGGAGGGTTCTTTTTCAGGAACAGAAAATAATTATATGGTCCTAATTTATCACCGAAATCAAGCCCTTCCATATGACGAATTGATTGGGTATGGTCTATTAAATACTCAACCTAATCGATAGGGATATCCTTGATCTTTTGGGCATCCAAATGAGAAACTTTGTATAGGGTTAATCCATTATAAGTTTTTCCTTTAGCAAATCTCATTGCCCAATCTGGTATTATTGAATTTGAAGGTACTTTATATGTTGCTATCTTTCTCGCAAAAGGAGCAGTTTTATGAGTAAACCAAAAAACGCTGTCTGCTAATTTTGTCCAATTTTCTGGGTAAAAATCAATTCCATATTCTAGATTAGTTCTCCCACGGTATGTATAATACGCCCCAATTGCACTTCCGATAATTAAACTCTTTTTATTGGAGGAATCCTTGGTATATTTTGAAAGAAAGTCATAAACAGGTATAGGGTCTCGTTCATTATATTGAATGATAGCTGCCGAATGTCGACCTAAAAATGAAAGAGATGAATTAATAATAATAACGAATAATATTACTTTAAAAATTTTGGCGTTAACATTAAATTGAGGAATACGTATTATCGTGAATATGCCTAACAAAAGGAAAAATGGCAAATACCGATATTGTGGTGACGCTACGATAAATAATAAAACTGCAGTAATAATATATGCCCGAATCCATGGATTTCTCAAAAATGATGTAATATTTTTATAGAGAATGTAGGGAATTCCGATAATTAAAAATGCATAAATACCATACATTAAAAATTGTTCTTTATAATAAGGGAAAAATCGATACCATAGTGAGTTTAGTATCGGATTATGTGGCTTTGAAGTACTAGTTATTGTATGAACATTTGCTTGCATACTTAACTGTTCCCAGATATATGTAGTTTGAAAGTTTACTGTTTTGAGATAAAATACGCTCAATAAAATAAAGGGTAGACAAAAGTAGATTCCTATGTTTTTAACTTGAGTATTTCGAATTTCATTCCATAAAAATATTAAAACAAAGGGCCAAGTGTATAGGTGTGCAAAAGGAAGTATCGATAGTATGACCATCCGTAATTTTTTCTGTTTAGTATTTTGAAAACAGTAGGCATACGAAGAGATTAGGAGAAGAATTGGTACATCTACACGCATGCTTCTGGAAATTTCGAAGACAGCTTTATCAAAACTAAATAGTAAAACTATAAGCAACGCGGTGATTTGATTATTTTTTAATTTTATTATGGTAAAGTATGTGAGTATAATTGTGCCAACATGCATCAATAAAAAGGGTAGTCTTATATAAAATATATCAACGGGTAAAATAAATAAATTGATTCTGTGTATCCATTGCCATAATGGAGGGTAGGATGCGAAATATTCATTTGCTCTTGGGTTAGGCCAAACTATAGATTTGAAGACTCCTGTTTTTAAGTTTTGTATCGCCGGATCAAGGCCTTGGATTTCATCGGTCCAAGCAACCGGCAATGTATCTAAATTAATAATTCCGAGTAGTAAGTAAATAAAACAGAAACCCCAGAAAATCAGGTGTTTCTTCATATTAATTAAAATTTACTAAAACCGCATTTTTATCAACGGCTTGCCCTTTTTCTACAGAAACAGATTGAACAATTGCCTCAACGGGGCTTTTAATTGAATTTTCCATCTTCATAGCTTCAAGAACTACAATAGTGTCACCCTTTTTTACAGGATCACCTGGTTTTACATGGACTTCTAATACGAGGCCAGGCATTGGTGCTTTTACATCCGAAACTTTAGGGGTCATTGCATCTTCAAGACCCATAGATTTTAGTATTTCATCTAATGGTTCTCTAAGTTCGATTTTTATGTTTTCTCCGTTTTTTAGAAAGGCGATAGTCTTGTTCTCCTTGTCGATATAAGTGCAATAAAGGGTATAGACCTTGTTTTCGGTTATTACAATTAATGTTTCTTGGTCTTTTTGAATGATTTCGATATCCTTATCAATATTTTTAAGCCAAAGACCGTTTGACTTTGAAAGTGTAATTTCGGAATTGGTCTGGATTACTTTCATAATTAAATATCTCTATCAATTACAAATTTAACTAATTGCTTTAATTGCAACTTATAGGTTTCATCCGTTATTGGAAGTTCGTCTAGAATTTCAAATGCTTGATTTTGAAGTTCAACCATTTTATTTTTTGAATATTCAATTCCCCCATGTTCTCTAATAAAAGCAACTATCTGCTTCATTTTACTTTGATCGGATTCATTACTTTTAATTAATCGACGAATTCTTTTTTCCTCTTTTTGACCTGCATTTTTAAAAGCCGATATTATAGGAAGTGTTAATTTCTTTTCTTTAATATCAAGGCCTGCTGGTTTACCGCTTTTGTTTTCACCAAAATCAAATAGGTCATCCCGAATTTGGAATGCTAGTCCAATACACTCTCCGAACAATCTCATTTTTTCAATGGTTTTTTTGTCGGAAGTTGTAGATGCAGCACCAATTTGACAGCAAGAAGCAATTAGAGAAGCTGTTTTTTTTCTGATGATGTCGAAGTATATGTCTTCAGTATGATTCATAAAACGAGCTTTCTCAAGCTGTAACAATTCTCCCTCGCTCATTTCCTTTACGGAATTACTTACAATTTCTAATAAGTCAAAATCTTTATGTTCTACACTTAATAATAGTCCTTTTGCTAAGAGGAAATCACCAACCAAAACGGCAATTTTATTTTTCCAAAGTGCATTTATTGAGAACATTCCACGTCTCATGTAGCTTTCATCAACTACATCATCATGTACTAGTGTAGCAGTGTGCAGTAATTCAACTAGTGATGCGCCTCGATAAGTTCGATCATTTACTTCACCAAATAAACTTGCTGAATACAATACGAATAAAGGCCTAATTTGCTTCCCCTTACGTTTGACAATATATGTCATGATTGTATCCAATAAGGGTACTTTTGTTTTCATGCTTGAACGAAACTCTCGTTCAAAGCGATCTAGTTCATTCTCGAGGGGCTTTTTTATATCCGCGATGCTGCTAGCCATCCGCCTGCGAAGGTACTAAATTTCAAAGATTAGATGGATAAGAACTACAGGTATTATATTTGATTATTAAAAACGAGTGAAAAATGATTCGCATATTTTCAATAATTTTTACTTTCACACTTCTATATGGGTGTGCTTTGAATAAAAAATCAATGAGAATTAAAGGAGATAATATTAATTATTTGGAATCAACTGTTGTTAACCATATGCAAGAAACCCGAGAGCAAGAGCATGAAGCGGCAAATGAGTTTTTAAATTTGATGGGTAATAATTATCAGTCTTACAAACCAAAATCAGAAGTAATCGATAGCTTGAATTCTATTGCTAAGGACAAGTTTAATAAAGTAAATATTGTAATGTACGGAGGAAATTGGTGTCCAGACACGCATGAAGGAATTCCTTCTTTCATTAAAGTGTTAGACGAAATTAACTTTCCAAAAACCAATATTGCATATCATAGAGTGAGTCGTGATAAACAGCAAATAGATGGCGTCGAGGCACGGATAGAAATAAAAAGTGTACCCACAGTTATATTGTCTAATCGAAGTTCTGGCAAAGAAATAGGGCGTATTGTTGAGTTTCCGCGTGAATCATGGGAGGAAGACCTATTAAAAGCATTGGTAAATGGATTATAGGAATTTTATCTAAAGAGAAGAGGAACCTCGTATTTAGTAACTGTTTGTGCTTCCAGTTTTCTACACAACAATTTTAAAGTTGGTTTAATAGAGGATTTGAAATTTCTGTATTTAATCGTAATAATAATTAACATTACTATTATGATTCCTTCAATGATAAGTGCTATTGGAGTGCCAAGGTTGTAAAGGAATTCTGAGTGGTTATAACCGTAGATTTGATAAAACTCTTCTGGATAGTTAAATCCATGGGGGGCTTGGAGACAATAGTATATAAGGAATCCTAATGAAGTAAATAATATTGATAGAAATAGAATAAATATTCTTTTGCTTTTAAAACCAGATAAGCGACCTTTAAGATATATTTCCTCTTCTGCACCAAGTAGTTGTCCTGATACAAAGTTTGAAACATTTATTTGCTTTGAAATAGACTCAACTTCAAAATCAATACGACTTACATTCCCATAGAATATCTTATCACCTTGAGTTTTTTGATAGTTTGCATCACTTAGGTAGGTTATATCAATAAGATTGGCTGCAATCTCGCCTCTATTCTGATTAGACTTTATATAGAAGGAGTAAAACGGATATCCCCAAAACATTGGTACAAATTTAAATTATCAATTGGTTTAATATTTGCATTTCGGCTGATATTTCTTCTATTAAATCGGGGATTTCAAACAAACCGTTACCAACCACTACAATATCAGCTCCATTGGTCCAAGCGGTTTTTGCTTCTTTCGCAGATCGTATTCCTCCCCCAACCCAAAGTATTGAATCAGTATTTTTATTTACTGATTTTATTATTTGTGCAGGAACAGGTTGTTTCGCTCCGCTTCCTGCGTCTAAATATAAATTATTCATTCCCAATAGTTCACCAGCAATTGCTGTCGCTGCCGCGATATCAGGTTTGTCATTTGGTATGGGTAAGGTTCCGCTGATGTAATTTGCTGACGTTAATTTCCCAGACTCAACTAACATGTATCCCGTTGGTAAGGACTCAATGCCGGATTTTTTTATCCATGGGGCAGCAGTGACTTGTTTTCCAATTAAATATTCTGAGTTTCTGCCTGAAATCAAACTCATAAATAATAGGGCATCAGCATCTTCGCACAATTGGATTTCATTTCCAGGAAAGAGAATGACATTTTCAGCACCCCATGATTTTAAATCTCTTACGCAATCTTTGGTTATTCCTTTTGAAACTAACGAGCCACCAACTAAGAATAGAGAAATGTCGTTTTGTTTGGACTGAAGAAATAGAGAATGTAGCTCATCATCGTGTTGATCTGGATCTATTAACACGGCCAAATTTTTCAATTTGTTTTGTTTATGGTTCAATAAAGACTGATAAACTGACATTGGACAACACAAAGTAAGCGAAAAAACTAAGACTAACCTTATTTCGTTTGTCTAATTTGCCGGAATTTTTAGTTCATTGATAATCAATATGTTTCGTATAAATAAGTGATATACAATTACTTACAAGGTTTCCACATTCTAAACCCTTGGATTTATTGGCTTTTTACTAATAGTGTGGAAAACAGGGTTATGGAACTTTCCCTAGTATAGATAGTTTTGTTATCCCGACTGTGATTTTCCCCATCACAGAAGAGAAAAACACAAAGTATAATTTTAAAAAAAACCAAATTAACAATGAACAAAAAAACTACTAATTCGGATCAAACCCTCAGCAATTCTGGTTTGAAGTTTTCACGTATGAACACGGTGGAATCAAAAACACCTTTTGATTTATTTAAATACGATTATAGAAGCTCTGTAATCAAAAAACCGGATGGTAGTATAGTTTTTGAAATGACAGACGTTGAGGTTCCTGAAGGATGGAGTCAAGTTGCAACAGATATAATGGCGCAGAAATACTTCCGCAAAGCAGGAGTTCCACAGGCGGACGGTTCATTAGGGAGTGAAACATCGGCAAAGCAAGTTGTTCATCGTTTAGCAGATACTTGGAGACATTGGGGGGAAAAACATGGATATTTCGCGAGTGCTGAGGATGCGCAAATATTTTATGAAGAGTTAGTTTATTCTATGTTAGCGCAACAGAGCGCACCGAATTCTCCACAATGGTTTAATACAGGATTATATCAAACTTATGGAATAACAGGTAAGCCTCAAGGGCATTACTACATAGATCCAGATACTGAAAAGTTGATGAAGAGTACATCAGCTTACGAGCGGCCTCAACCTCATGCGTGTTTTATACTTTCGGTTGATGACGATTTAGTAAATGAGGGGGGAATAATGGACCTTTGGGTTCGTGAAGCACGAATTTTCAAATACGGATCTGGGGTAGGTACAAACTTTTCAAAAATCCGAGGAGCGGGCGAAAAGCTTTCAGGCGGAGGTACTTCAAGCGGCTTAATGAGTTTCCTACGAATAGGTGATCGTGCAGCAGGAGCAATCAAGAGTGGTGGTACTACAAGAAGAGCGGCCAAAATGGTTTGTTTAGATTTGGATCATCCAGAGGCAATGGAGTTTATTGGATGGAAGAAAGAAGAAGAAAAGAAAGTAGCCGCATTAATCGACGGTGGATATCCGAGTGATTACGAAGGAGAGGCATACAACACAGTTTCTGGACAAAATAGTAACAACTCTGTGCGTATACCACATTCATTTTTCAAAAAGTTAGAGAAAGGTGAAGATTGGGAGTTTAAAGCACGTTCAACAGGTGAAACAATGAAAACATTGCCAACATCTGAAGTTTGGGATGCCATAGGTGATGCAGCATGGGCTTGCGCAGATCCTGGTGTTCAGTATGACGATACTATCAACGAATGGCATACTTGCCCTGAAGGTGGGAGAATTAATGCTTCTAACCCATGTTCAGAATATATGTTCCTAGATAACACAGCTTGTAATTTGGCATCTTTGAACTTAAGAAAGTTCTTTAATGAGGATACTCGATCCTTTAATGTAGAGAAACTAGAGTATGCTTCACGTTTATGGACTGTAGTTTTGGAAATTAGTGTATTAATGGCTCAATTCCCATCCAAAGAAGTTGCTCAGTTAAGTTACGATTATCGTACTTTAGGTCTGGGTTATGCTAACCTTGGATCAGTATTAATGTGTGCAGGTATTCCTTATGATAGTAAAGAGGCGACTACAATAGGTGGTGCAATAACAGCAATTCTTACAGGAACTGCTTATGCTACAAGTGCGGAAATGGCGGCTACAAAAGGTGCTTTCCGTATGTATGAGAAGAATAAAAAGCACATGATGCGAGTGATTCGCAATCACAGATATGCAGCGTACAATACACCCCTAGCTTTCGAAGGTTTAGACGTTGCACCAGTATGTATTGATGAGAAATACTGTCCAGATTACTTGTTAAAATCAGCTTGCAATGCATGGGATAAAGCTGTGTCCTGGGGAGAGCAGCATGGTTTCCGCAACGCACAAGCAACAGTTATCGCACCAACAGGAACTATTGGCTTGTTGATGGATTGTGATACAACTGGTATCGAACCTGACTTTGCGCTTGTGAAATATAAGAAACTTTCTGGAGGTGGATATTTCAAGATTGTAAATAATACAGTGCCGATTGCATTGAAAAATATGGGTTATACCCAAGAGCAAATTGATGCAATTGTGAATTATGCAAAAGGGTACCAAACGTTCGTAGGTGCACCACATATCAACCATGAAACACTAAAATCTAAGGGTTTTAATGCCGAAGACTTGAAAAAGTTGGAGGCGGCGGCACCAATGGCTTTTGAAATAGGTTTTGTATTTAATAAATGGACCTTAGGTGAGGATTGTATGGAGCGTTGTGGAATTTCAGCCGACTTATATAACTCACCAGAGTTCGATATGTTGGAAGTCTTAGGCTTTGGTCAATCTCAAATTGATGAAGCAAATGATTTTGTTGTTGGAACAATGACCGTTGAAGGGGCTCCCGAACTTAAGGAAGAACATTTGCCAGTATTTGACTGTGCAAACCGTTGTGGAAATAAAGGTCAGCGTTACATTCACCCATTCGCACATATTAGAATGATGGCTGCCGCACAGCCATTTATCTCCGGAGCTATAAGTAAAACTATTAATCTTCCAAATGAAGCTTCTGTTGATGATATTAAAAGCTGTTATGAGTTAAGTTGGAAGCTCGGTTTAAAAGCTAATGCACTTTATCGTGATGGTTGTAAATTGAGTCAGCCTCTAAGTAACAAATCAGAGAAGAAAGAAAAAGCCGACAAACCTGATGATACCACCGTAAATGCGGAAGAGGTAGGAATGAAAGAAGCAAGCGGAAAAACAGAAATTAAAATTGCTGAAGAATTAACTCCTGAAATCGTTTTGGAAGCAGCTAAGCGTATTTTAAACGAGAGTACGGATACGAAATTCAAACGTCAATTGTCCAATATAGTTGAAAAGAAACGTCTTCCGAACCGTAGAAATGGATTTACACAGAAAGGTAGAGTTGGCGGTCAAACCATATTTGTAAGAACAGGTGAATATGGAGATGGTACACTCGGTGAAATTTTCATTGACATGCACAAAGAAGGGGCAAGTTTCCGTTCACTAATGAACTGTTTCTCTATCGCAATTTCTGTTGGTTTACAGTATGGTGTGCCATTGGAAGAGTTCGTTGATAAATTTGCATTTACTCGATTCGAACCAAGTGGTATGGTAGAGGGGCATCCAAATGTAAAAAATGCTACGTCAATTGTAGATTACATATTCCGATTATTAGGATTTGAATACTTAAGCCGTGAAGACTTGGTACAGGTTAAACCGTCAGCGCTACGTTCTTCAGAAACACAAGAGGAGGCTCCAATAGTAAGTGAATTTAAGCCTGTATTCAATCCAGAACCGGCTTCATTAGATGCAGTTAGATTACAAAAAGCAGAAGCAGCAGGAGCCGTTAAAGACATGCAAGATCATATGAAAGATATTCAAAGTGATGCACCGGCTTGTAACACCTGCGGACACATTACAGTGCGCAGTGGAACATGTTACAAATGTTTGAATTGTGGTAATAGTTTAGGCTGTAGCTAATAGAAAACATAATATAATCGAAAAGGGAAGTAGCACTTCCCTTTTTTTATGTATTAATCCATTACGAAATGCGTAATTTTGTTGTTTAATTATGGCTTTTGAAAAGGTAAAAAGAGAAGAAAACTATAGCGAATGGTACAATAACCTCGTTTACAATGCAGACTTAGCAGAGCATAGTGCAGTAAAAGGGTGTATGGTAATTAAGCCCCATGGTTACGCTATTTGGGAGAAAATGCAACAACAACTTGACTACATGTTTAAGGAAACGGGTCACAGTAATGCGTATTTCCCCCTATTTGTACCCAAAAGTCTATTTGAAAAAGAAGAGAAGAATGCTGAAGGCTTCGCTAAGGAGTGTGCCGTAGTAACACACTACCGTTTAAAAGCGAATCCCGAGAAATCTGGCACATTAATGGCAGACCCAGATTCTAAATTAACTGAGGAGTTGGTGGTACGCCCGACAAGTGAGGCCATTATTTGGAATACATATAAAAATTGGATTCAAAGTTATAGGGATCTTCCAATCTTAATAAATCAATGGGCAAATGTTGTACGTTGGGAGATGCGAACTCGTCTATTTTTGAGAACTGCTGAGTTTTTATGGCAAGAGGGCCACACTGCGCATGCAACAAAAGAAGAGGCAATAGCTGAAACTGAGCAGATGTTAGAGGTTTACGCTGAATTTGCTGAAAAACACATGGCCATACCCGTCATAAAAGGAGTTAAAACTCCAAATGAGCGCTTTGCCGGTGCTGAAGAAACATATTGTATCGAGGGAATGATGCAAGATGGTAAAGCATTGCAAATGGGAACCTCACATTTTCTGGGACAAAATTTTGCCAAAGCATTTGATGTGAAATTTCAATCAAAAGAAGGTAAGTTAGAACATGTATGGGCTACTAGTTGGGGAGTTTCAACTCGTTTAATGGGCGCTTTGATAATGGTTCACAGTGATGATGAAGGTTTGGTATTGCCACCGAAATTGGCGCCTATTCAAGTAGTTCTAGTGCCTATTTATCGAAAAGATGAAGAGAGAGAAGCTGTGTTAAATCAAATAGATAAAATTGCTGATCAGCTTAAACAATCGGGTGTTCGGATTAAAGTTGATGATAGAGACACTCATAAGCCGGGATTTAAATTTGCTGAGTGGGAGCAAAAAGGTGTTCCAATTAGATTGGCTATGGGTCCTAGAGATTTAGAAAATGGAAATATAGAACTAGCAAGAAGAGATTTAAAAACTAAGGAAATTCTGCCACAAGTAGGCCTAGTTGGACACATTTCAAATTTATTAGATACAATTCAAAATGATTTGTTTAATAAAGCTTTACAGTTTCAAAACGAACGTACCTATACTGTCGATAATTGGGAGGAATTTGTAGATGTTTTAGAAAATAAGCAGGGTTTTGCCGTTGCTCATTGGGATGGTACTTCAGAAACAGAAGAGAAAATTCAAGAAATGACGAAAGCGACTATTCGTTGTATTCCTCTGAACAATCCACAAGAAGATGGTGTTTGTATTTTGTCAGGTAAGAAATCAACTCAGCGTGTGGTTTTTGCCAAGTCTTATTAATTAGAGCCAAGTTATATTGGGAGAGGGACGATTTGCGGCAGTTCTTTTGTTATTAATACCTCCTACCAAAAAATAGCCATAGTGAAACTCATCAGGTTTGAGATTTAGATAAGTTCTTATTTCAGGGCTATTCATTCCATTACCAGTGGTCCAATAACCACCAAAGCTGGAAGATTCAGAAATGGTTAGGTACATATTCTGTACAGCGGCTCCTAAACTTGCCACCTCTTCCCATTCGGGTATAACTCCTGAAGGTTGAAAGATTATACAGATAATATGGGAAACTTTAGTGCTTAGCCAATCAATTTTTTCTAGTTTTTTCGGATCTGGGTTGGGATTATTTTTTAGGTAATTATTTAGGATTAAGTCTTTTATTTTTTCTCTTGATTCGGGCTGTATTACAGTAAATCTAAATGGAAGTGTGAGTTTATGAGAGGGCGCCCAAATTGCACTAAGCAACATTTCTTCAATTAAAGATTTTGGGGCGATTTCTCCGTTGAATTCTTTGGTAAAATGGCTT